>Ga0209611_10001194_pt1 | contig 43351 bp, 37 predicted proteins | sample S1TSphgellanicum_3_FD_187693 | JGI IMG/M metagenome (GOLD analysis project Ga0209611, IMG submission 187693) | Host-associated microbial communities from peat moss isolated from Minnesota, USA - S1T2_Fc - Sphagnum magellanicum MG (SPAdes) (version 2) | ecosystem: Host-associated > Plants > Peat... | reverse complement strand
CTTTCTACTTGTCAAAAACTTGAGACACAATTTTAAAAAGGGGTATGTCAAATAACCTAATCAAGTAACTAGAATATACCCATATAGGTTTTTGTTCAAAAACTAAGTATATACTCACGTAAATTCTGTAACCAAACCCCCCCCCCCCTTGCCTCATACCCACTTATTAATGGGTTTCAAAAACCCAAACCTGAATTATTATTTAAAACTTAAAAATGCAAACACATGGACTTGAATAGTTCTTTCAAGTTTTTTTTCCTTAATGTTTAGATCCAATTGATATTCCAAAATGAAATACTTGCCCAATTGTAACATTAGTTATTACTACCTACCTACTAATAACTTGCAGATGGGTGTGCATCTGTAAGTATTGGAAAAAATAACTAAGCTAGCCACCATGGTTAAATAAGGAATTGGAACCGAACAGAAAATTGTTTCCTAACCAATTAACATCCATGATGCAACCTTCATCTAGTGCACTTGTGGGGTGTTGGTTCATTTTAGCCCTTCTTAGATTTCACACCTAGAATACTGAAGTTGATGAAAGACTAGGAAAGATTGGGGTGGTTCCAAATGCAATGGCTCCAATTTCATTTGCATTTAGGAAACCACATTGGATGAATGCAAGCACAATTGAACAAAGAATGTGACATCTTTTTCTAGACCAAAACCTATGTTACGAGCACTAATGGAACCCTTGGCTACTGATTGCTACCTGTTACTTTCAAACTATTGGTCTCATTATCATTGCGAATGATGATGGTGTCATGAAAAAGGAGGTGTGGATGAAACTTGAAGTGATGGCATTACACCATCAACTACCAAAGCTAGTACACGACAATTTGTTAGTAGTTGATAGGTGATGGTTGATGGGTGAAGGTGTTATTACTAGTTGTTGTTTGCTTTGCTTTTGTGTTTTGTTTATTACAAGTTATTGCCTAACACCTCAACTTGTAATAAAATGATGTTCGACACTTGAAGTTTGGATTGTTGCTATTCATCGCAAATGGAGTTGGAGGTTTTGCATGTTGGTTTTGGAGGGCTCAATTAATGCAACAACTAGGGTGCAACAATATGAAGTGTTGCTAATATCTACAAAATGACAACAAAATATCATATTATTATTGGAGGAAGGATAGGATTTTTGGAGATGATGGGGGAAGGAAGTATCATGATAATGTCATTTGTTTCTTTAGCTATGAATATCTATTAGTGTGGTTTAACTTCTCTTCTATTTGCATTTTTCTCTATTATGCATGTGCTTCAACAAAAATACAACATGATTAGTATTAACTTATAGGGGTCACTCCAAGGAAATGATGAGGGGTTCAAAGGATTTCAAGAGCAATCCTTATGGCACAATATTGTGGTATTTTTTGTTGTCACGATGTTGTTTGTTTCTATGGTTGGGAAAAAAAAAAAACCTATTAATTAGGAGCTCCGAAGTGAAACATCAAACTAGGAATTTTTTTTTTAAAGGACAAATTTTTTTGTGACATTAGAATTTTGTTTCATATTTAATTTCTACCAAGGCTAATTCTATAACTTATGTTTATGTTTATATGCGTGATGTTGTGGTCTTTTGTTGTGGATTGTGTGGTACATTTGTGGAAACAACTTTATAGGAGTTGGGGGTTTATATTTGATTACAACCAAGGTTGCCATAAAATAGGATCAGTTGTGCTTGAAAGAATCAAATCAAGATATTTGATCTTTGGAGGCCCATAGGTTAGTTATAGTCATAAATTTCTTTGAACAAAAGCTTTGTGTTTTTATTTTTAATTCATAGATCTATTACATAACACTACTACAAAAGTGGGGTGCAATTCATTAACCTAAATCACTATGGGACGTTAAAAATGAAATAAGTTCATTGCATTTTAATGATTTCACCCTGGTTAAAGTTATTTCACTATAATATCACTATGTAAACATTGTGTTTTATTACTAGTTGACATAATTCACTATTATAATTTATTGTAATAAATAATTTATTTATATGTTGTTTTAAATACCCTATACATGTTAATTAATAATATACCACATATATTTTTAAGCTATTTTAGTTATTTTAACTTATACCTTACATTATTATAAGTTATCATAGGTTATTATAAATTAATATACCCTAAACTATTATATGTTATTCTACTTTAAAATATCTTAACTAGTTTATTATAAGCTTTTAACTTATTTTAAATTAAATTATTCAACTAACCTTAGGCTATACTTTAGGTTATTTTATTTTAAGTTAACATATGTTATTTCAAGTTATAGTTTAGGTTATTCAAGGTCATTTTACTTTATGTTATTGTATATTATTTTATCATAAATATAATAACTTAAAATAATCTAAAATATAATATAATGACCCAAGGTAAAATAGCCTAGAATAACCAATAATAGCCTATGAAAGAAAAATAGAATAATTTACAACAGAATAACTACCAATAGTCTATGATAATATAACTTAGAATATCCAAAAATAATTTGTAATAAAATAGTCACCAATAGTTGTAATATAACATAGAATAACCAACAATAAATTATAATACAATAATCACTAACAATCGTAATATAACTTAGGATAACCATCAATAACCACTAATAGCCCTTAATAAAATAGGTACTAATAGCCACTAATAGAATAACCAGCAATAGCCATTAATAAAATAACTGTTAATAACCACCAATAAAATAGTCATCGATGGCCTACAATAAAATAGCCATTAATAGCCACCAATATAATAACTACCAAAAACCATTAATAAAATAATCATTAATAACCAATAATAGTCCCAATAAAAGGACAACCAATAGCCACTAATATCCATATATTAAAATTGCCAAAAATAATTTAAGGTGAAATAATTTACAATAGCCTAAAATTGTCAATAATAGCATAAGGTGAAATAACTTTCAATAGCCAAAAGTAACTAACAATAACTTCACATAGTCGAAAATAACTTAAGATGAAATAACTTAGAATAGTAAAAAGTAACTTATAATAACTACAAATAACCTAAAGTGAAATAATTTATAATAACCAAAAAATAGAATAACCAAAAATAACTTACAATAGCCGAAAATAACTTAAGGTGAAATAGGCTAAAATAGTCAAAAGTAATTTAAAATAACCATAAATAGCCATAAATAATGTAAGGTGAAATAATTTAGATTAATGAAAGTAACCCTATAATAGTTGAAAGTAACCTAGCATAGGTAGTATTATTATATTAACAAAAAATCTATTTATTAAAAAAAATCAAAAAAATGATCATTGAAATGATATTGAATAATGATATTCAAAAAAAATATTGTTCAAATGATTTTACATTTTCAAAAGGAAATAAATGTAATTATGTACATTATTGAATTTTTTAAAAAAAAGTAAATTCGAATAATTTCATTTGGACAAAATTTCAATAAGATATGAATTTTCAAAGTTTATGTTTTTGTAATGTTTAAAATGAAATATTTGATAAATAAAATGTAACGTAACATATAATCACAATAAGTGGGGTGGCTTAATGGTAAGGGTGTTTGCCTCCATTTTAAAAGTCAAGGGATCAAATTTGATAAGTGATGTGTGTGTGGTCAACAAGGGTAAGTTGACCAAATATTTTCCTATCTAGTTCCCTAGAATATGTGTTTAGGTTGATTATGTGGTCTACGTACCTAGGTTAGGTTCTTAAACTTAACCTAGTAATGACATGTGTCAATAACTCATAAGCCAAAAAATCATGAAATTATCAATAATATTATATATCTAATAATTTAAATTTAATTAATTTCTATATTACTTAGTTAATTAACTAGCAAGTGAATGGTTTGGTAAATTTGTATTACACTTAAGAATAACCTTGTTTCATTAGTACTAGTGAATTAATTCACTGTCCGAAGTAATTGGTTTTCATTCATTAAGGGGTTCACTAATTTCACCATGGTAAAAATGTTCAAATTCATTCAAAATCTAGTGAAACCCATAGTGAACTTGAACACATTTTGGTGTAGTGCAAGGATTATGTGTTTTTCTTTCATCACTAATTCATTTATAAAGTGGGAAATTGGGGTCCCTAGTTTTTTAATATTAAAGTAGGTTTGATTTTACTTGGGCAACAATCGTTGTGGAAGGGAAATGGAGATCTTGGCTTAACAATATGAGTAGTAGAACCACAATTATGTAGTTTGATCAACGATAGTTTGGAAGATACCCACCTCCTAGATCCTTGGTATTGCATATCGTTGGTTTTATCACTTTCCAAATTATGGGTTTTGATTTGAAAAAAACAAGACTTAGAAACCTTATTATTGGTGTTGCATTATTGGGATTTTATATACGAATTGAATTGTGGCTAATGATATCTATTGATGATTAGAGTTGGACCTTCCTCAACTCATGAGACTCTAGGTTTTCCTATACCAAAAGGTGGCCTTACACTTTAGTTTAAAAGGTAGCGTAGGCTATTTGAAGAATCTAACATAATTCCCAAAGTAAGTGATGTGTGGTTGCCTTCAAAGCTTCCTTTGTTAGGAGGAATTACTAAGTTTTTCAAGCTCAAGCATAAAGACAAATTGTAGGAATAAGATCAAATCCTCAAGGTGGAATTTTGTGGATGTGAAGCATATGTACTAAGTTAGGAGGTTTGCAAGAATGTAATAGGGACAATAGTTTGTATATGTGCAAGGAGTGATGATATATGTTTCAGTAACAAAATTGACAATAACATGGTAATGGTAGTAAAGAATGACAAGGAATGTACTAATCAAAACTTTGAGTGTGAGTGCCAATGATGATGAGTGAAGTTTTTGTGTGCTATTATAGTGAGGGAAAATAATTGTTAAAACAAAGGAAAAACTATTACAACAAATAAAATTTCTCAACCATCTCTTTGTGGTTTTATACATTTGGAATTTGCGCACAAAAAAATACCTCCATATCCAAGTGACATTTGGGTTCCATCCCTACCAAAGAGGAGAATAGGTTTGTCAAAATTTTCATCCCTAACATGGAATGTTGGTTTAGGCCTAGAGATTGATTGGTTAAGGTGTAGCCTTAAATGCATGGATGAACTATTCTAAGGGAAGGAATTTGAGGATGTCTTAGGTTGGATAAAATAGCTAGAGATGGCACCTAGGGTGGATGGATATGATGAAGTCAAACTTTACAAAACTGCAAAGTTCAACTACAAAGTAAAGCAAAAGATTGGTTCAAGAAGTTGCAACTTGCACCTCTTATTGATTGGAATGAAATGAAGATTAGAATGTAGCAAAAATTTAATGATGTGGAGGTGGATGAACTATATAGGAATGAAAATGGATGTACTTAAACAGGAACCCCGACATCAAATCCAATTGTATTTGGCCCAATTAGATTAGTTGTTTAGGAAAGGTAAGATAAAAGATGATGAACAAAGGAAGAGGTTTTTGGCATATTTGTGGCCTGAAATTAAAAAGTTGTGTATGGTGATAACTTACAGAAATGTTGAAAAGAAACTTGTAGCTGCAAAGGATGTTGAAAAAGTGTTTGGAAAATTGGGAAAGATTCCATTTGAGCCTTTCAAAGAAGAATAGGAAAAGGGTATAAACACTAACACTACACTGGAAAAACAAGTAATTGTTTTAAATGAATCATTTATCAAATATTTTAAGATTTTTTTGTTTGGAGTTGGAACACTACCACAAGTAGCTAATAATTTTACAATATGATAGATTTGAAGGTCTACTAATCACATTGTTATAGCCTACTTGCATATAGGAGACCTAAAACCAAAATGTGCAAAATGTGGTCTTCCACATAAGACAAAGCTTTGTGGGGTGAGATGTGGGTATTGTTTTGGCATGGGACATATTGAAAACAAATGTTGGAAGCATGGAAAGGATGGTAAAACACTATTTTCTGCCAACAACTACTTGGAAGTCTTGGGGCACTATGCATAAATGGGTGGACCAATTTGCCATAGAACCAAAGTTCCTATTTACTCAAAATCTTGGTCAATTTTTGAAAATTACAACTAGTTTACATTAGTTTACATTGATTTCCTTCATATTTTTTCCATGTCGTTAATGGCACATCTAGAATTCCTATTTCTTTAAGCATCTAAGCAAAAAAATCATAAAACATTTCTTCCTCTAATATGATATGGACTTATGAAAAAATGTTCTTGATTAGCCCATTCAAAAGTCCATAAATATAGTTTTAAAATTCAACTCAATATTTATTTTGTTTTTACTTTTTTTGATATGATATCTTATTAATTCCAAGTCCCTAACACACACCCCATCAATCAATGGACCATAGCATATTCCACATAGAAATGTCAATCATAGGTGTAATCCATGAGTTTTGAATTCAAAAGCCAATGACTTTTATGATTTTAAAAAAAGAAAAAAAAAACTATTTTGTGCATCATGTAGATATTCAAGTTAAGATCTTTAAACGAAATCAAGTTTAATAAATTTAAAAACATATGAAATGACATGGGCATTGCAAATACAACCACAAGGTAGAATTGGCTTGCGTGATACCCAAATTGGTCCACCCATTTGTGCATCCACCCTTGGTGGATGATGAGGAAGCTATGTTGGAACAACTAAATACGTTGTGTGGTGCCAAACATGATGTGCTTTTAAGAGCCAAGATACCCAAAAGATGTTTTCACGTGGAACCATTAAAGGGAGAAGCAATTGATGATCGAGAAATTGGGAAGGTGGAAATTAATAAAAGTTCCATTGTCAAATCCAAGATACTTACACACTTCATCAAAGGCAAGATCTCCTTATTAGAAGTTAGACTACATTAATAGATATTCCTAACTAAAAAAACATATGATATTATCTCGATATTTCCTTCCCCCATCATCTCTATGAATCTTATCCTTCTTCTAATAATAATCTAATATTTAGTTGTCTTTTTGCAGAGATTGGCAACATTTCATATAGTTGCACTGTAACCAAAAAAGGAGAGGGACCCAAAACACCTATCTGAACCCTCTCGGGATCTCACTCTGACAGAATGAGGATCAGACGAACACAACTCAGAGAAATGTCACAACAACATACAGACAGATGGATGCACACAATGGATTTTATTGCAAAGGAAAAGAAGTTCCTAAAAGCTCTTGCATACGCAGCTCCTGCATAGAATCTCAAGTACCCAAAACACAGAGTTCGCATACCACACAAATCCCCTTGATGCCACAGATCTCCTCTTAGACTTTCAACACTCACTCACACACCATCTACACCTGACCTCCTAGATTCATGAGCTTGGCCTTACTAGTCACTAACGCGGCGGAAGAAAAATCAGCAACTAGCTATGCCTTGCGCACTTCTCTGCAATCTCTCCAAAAACTCTCATATTCTCTAGACTCTGCCTGTCCTCCTCCAGAATTGTCGATCCCCACTCATACACCTCTTCTTCCTCCTCTGCCTCCCACTCCAGGCTTGCATTCGAAGCCTCACCATCCCGTTACGCCGTCCTGGCACCGCCACCACCTCCCGTCCTAGTCGGTTCCATCCTTCCTCATCATGGCCAGCCACCATTCCCCAAGTACCTCACCACATTCATCACCTAAAAAGTAACCTCCCATGCAACCCATGCAATAAAGGAGCGCCATCATCAGATTACGGCTGATTAATCAACAAGGAAAAACCATCAACATCTCAAGCCGCCATATTACTGTGGGGACCTAATGTCGCACCACAGCACCCTAGTTGCTCCATTAATTGGGCCTTCCAAAACCAGCTTGCAAAACCTCCAAACTCCATTTGTAAGGTATAGCAAAAAGCCAAACTTCAAATGTCGAACGTTGTTTTACCACAAGTTGAGCCATCACATAATAACCTGCAACAAACAAAACACAAAAACAAAGCAAACAACAACTAGTTTCAACATTCTCACCTATCAACCATCACCTATCAACTACTAGCAAGTTGTCATGTATTAGTTTTGGCATTTGTTGGTGTTGTGCCATCACTTTAGAGTTTCATCCGCCCCTTTTTTTTATCACAAATGTAACATCTCCCTTACAAACTAGACTAAGTCCCATAGTTTTCACACTTCATGTGTAGCATGGTTTAACTATAGATCTTTCCTAGGCCTATCCCAGAATCGGATTTCCTTCCCCTTCACCACACAGATCCATCCCCTTTCATCCAAACAGAAACAATCCCTTTTAGCTAGAAGCCAAAGGTTTTTTTTCCCCATGTTTATTCATTTTAACATAAGTTATTAATTTCTTAAACCGCATAAACATTTACTTGCCCTTTCTTGATGCATAAGCTCATTTTTTCTTAACTTGCACTTGATTGACATTCTCAACAACTTCTCCATGCACCCTAGCAATGAGTTGTAACTTTTTGAGCATTTGTTTCGCCATGGTAGTTGGGTCATCATTAGTTTCAAATGCATGTACAAGAGGATTCAGAAAATTATTAGCCTTTAACCTAGGGATCCATGCAGTTAGAAGCATATGTACATGGACAAAATTTAGTATTCTCATGAAACCCACATCTATATCCAAAAAGGATCCTAGGAAGATGTTTGTCCTAATCTTGAGCATGTTCAAATGTGGCAAACAATACTATCAACCCATGCTTAGTGTTTTGACAATTCTTTTAGCCATACCATTGCACCTAGGCCATTGTATGCAGTGTATTGGTGTATAATCCCATAATTTTTGCATAGTTGATCAAATTCAACTAACCATTTAGAACCATTGTTGGTTAAAATGTATTTCGATACATTAAACCTGCAGATGAGTTCATCTTCCAAAAACCTTACGACAATTTCAACATTGTGATCAACAATCACCTTGGCTTCACATCATTTCAAGTAATGGTCATTGGCCACCAAAATATATTTGTTCCCATTCATAATTTTTAGCAGAGGTCCACAGTATCAAAAGCAACTCCATAAAATTGATCCCAAATGGGAATGTTTTTGAGCTCCTTAGGTTCAAATCACATTTCTAGTTTTCTTGACAAGTTGACATTGTTTATAGGCACACACCACTATCTTTACATCCTTAGTTTTGTTGTGTTTGAAGTACCATTTTTTTATTTCAACCAAAGTCCTTTGTTCCCCAAAGTGGCCTATCTCATTGTGTATTTTAGAAATCACTTATGATCACTCATTCGGCCTTGGCACTATTAATTATTTAAACATTAGATTTTTATTACTCCAATAATAATGCAAAATCTGTTTGCTAACATTAGATTTATCTTCTTCCTCACATTCAACAAGAAATTGACTTCCATTCAACACCATCATACTCATTGCATCATCCCAGATCTCCATATTCTGAGAGCTTTCTTAGTCACTATCCTCTTCCACCTAATCTTGATCAATTTGTTCATCCACTAGAGCTTGAGCCTCTTTAACCAATTGCTAGTGAGTCCGCACATCCCACATCTTGTTTTTTTTTTCATTTCACCTCATCTTTGTACTTCAACCATCTCAAAATCTAATGTTGGTGCAATGCTGGTGCATTGTTGGTTTTGATTTCATCATTTGTATTGGCATTACGATCTTCTACTTTAATCATGAACAACTAGTTAAGTAATCCATGATCACTTAGCTATTGCAACATCAGTCCCATCTTTGAACTCTTTTTTCCTGTCCATAAGGTTTTTGCTAAAGGTAAGTCTTGTTACATCTACCTATAGTCCTGAATCTTGTTCCTCGAATCTTCATCCTCTTTTGCAACATCAACAGGATTACGACTTAATGCATCAACATTGGTGTGTTTGCATCCATCACAGTGTATGATCTTAAAACTAGAGTCTTGAAGGGTGTTGATCCATCTTCCCTTTTTACCATATGCATACAAAATTATAGCCAACCACTCCAATGGCTTGTGGTCAATTTGGAAAAAGAAGTGTTTCATGTATAGATATTGACGAAAATGTAATATCCCCCATATTGACACATAACACGAACCTTCCATAGGATGAAGCTTTTTATGCATATGTGAGAACTTTTTGCTGGCATAAGCAATAACCCACTTATTCCTAACTTCCTTTTGAAATATAATAGCTTCCACCCCTTGTGTTTACCAATCTACATCAAGAATAAAACCTTAATGAAATTTGACCTCACAAGAATTGGAAATGAGGTCAAAATAACCTTCAACAAATTAAAAACATTTTGACAATTAAGGTTTTAAACAAAGGTATTATCCTTCTTGGTGAGTTTAAATAGTGGTATTGCAATGTGGGAGTAACCCTTCACATAGTTCTTAAAAAGCTAACATAACCTAAAAATGTGCATACATTAGATATAGCGGTAGGAACTAGAATTTCATTCACTACTATGATCTTTTTTGGATCTAGTTAAATACCATTGCTACTCACAACATGACCCAAAAATGTCATATTAGTCTTTGCAAATTCACATTTCCATGGGTTCAATTTGAGGTTCATTTCCCTTAACCTCATCTAAACATATTGTAGATGTTCCAAATGCTCCTCCCAACTCATGTTGTGTATATTCAGATCATCTACAAACACCTTTAAAAACTTGTCCATGTAAGGCCCAAAGGCTTCCATCATGCATGGTCTTAAAGAATGTGTTGTTGGCATGGCATTCTTCATACCAAAAGGCATGACATTCCAATCATATAAACCAAAGTTGGTAATTAAGGTAAATTTTTTCATATCTTTAAGAGTCATTTTAATATGCCAAAAACCAAATTGTAAATCCAATGCATATAACCATTGTGATTTACCCAATTGAATTAAAACATCTTCAACTAATGGCATTGGGAAGGAATCTTGGCATATTTGCATGTTCAATGGTTGGTAATCACCACAAAATCTATGATTGTCGTCCTTCTATACTAGCAAGGTGACCCTCCATGCATATTCTAGCGTGCTTGGCCTCATTTTCCCCAAGGTAATTACAACATCAATTTGTTTTTTCACCTTTATTTTTTCTTACAAATAAAGTATACCAGGTGTAGTTTTGTTGGGAGGAAAACTTTAAGTATCCACAATGTGTTCTCCATACTTGCAACACCCTAATTCGCCTTTATGCCAAGCGAAAACATTAGGAAACCGGTTAAATAGTTCCCATAATTGACTAGTCCTTTCTTGACCTAGATCAGGGTCCCTTTTAATCTTTGTTTTGATTTTTGACCATTTGTCTTTGTCATCAGATAATGCTTCAAACACAACAACACCCTCCTGAGTACTTAAGCTAGTATCTAATTGGAAAACATCTTAAACAAGGGCGTTATTTATAGCCAGAAACTATTCATTTTCCTATCTTCATCTTGAGCCACACACTACATCCAAGTATTTGCATAGTTATGAATTTGTCATAATTTTGCCATAGTTTACTTTTCATACTAATATGAAGGAAAGACACAATTAGATCATGGAAAAAAATACAAGAAAAAAAGATCAAAGATCATAGTTTAACAACTTTGTGTCCATCCTCAAAATTGTTCTCTCTCCAAAACTATTATTTTGCTTTCTATCTTTTATGTACTCCCAATATTAGACATAAGAAAAAAATAGTTAGAAAATAATCCCTAAAAAATATCCAAAGTTGCCTTAATCCCCAACTTTCTTGCCTAAAACATCATTTGAACTCGTTCTCAATAGTTGTAATTTCAATTATCATGTACTTATTAAACCTACTTTGTCCAAATTGTCTTAGAATAGACATCATAGTGCCTACTCCCTATGTTTATTTGGTTTGATTACTACAATATAGTCTCAAGTGCCTTTAACATTACCCCCTTATACTTTGGATTCCATCTTCAAAATCTTGTTAAAGAAATTTGGACTAAAATAACCCATAATATGTAAAATAAACTATCCCTTATTCTTTATTATTATGTAGTTGTTTGATTTGTAACTATACCTTGTGGTTCTACAAATTACTGTTTTTCCATTACATGAATTTCTCTAGTCTATAGAGTTTGTTGAAGTTATTCATGATATTGTACTTTTGTAATGGTCTTTGTATGGTCATTATCTCCCTCCTCATGTGAAGTTGCTAGTATTGCAATTGTTATAACAAACTAGGTGGTTAGAAAGACATCAACAGTTCTACCATAGTCTGGTGACTTTTTGTGAGTAGATACTTGCTATGCTTCTTGTTTTATTGAGACCTACTATTCAACTTGTGCTATAATCTATTCATCCATAGCCTCCTCTATAGTATCTCCTCCCCTTAAATCTATAGGTGAGCTTGATTGAACTTCTTGAGCCTCTCCACTTGGACTTGTTTCATATTGATTAAAATATGAAGCATTGAAATTGTCCTCATGAGTTGTAGAAGGTGAATCATATTTGAATTCTATATATGCTTCCATGTATGCTTTAAGCCTTCTTTTGGAGCTAGCTTCATCTACTTTGTGCTGATCAAACAAGGTTTACATATCTGTTTAAAATGTATCCTAAATTAAATTCCACCAAGTGTTAACATTAGATGCCTACAGTTGCAAGGATTTTTGCTTAGTTTTCAAAATTGTGTTCTGCATCAACAAATTATCATATTATTTCAATTTATGCTTAAATAGATATGGCTCCATGGTTGTGATTGAGTTCACAACTTTGTTTAACCTTGTTGCGTCCGACTATAGCTTCTAGATCAATTTGTTACACACAACCTAGGTTCTGTCCTTCTCTTTCATAGCTTCATCCTGCTAATGCACAATACTATGAAGCTCCTCCTTGAGTTTAAAAGTTTTCATCTCTTATACCTGCACTTGTCCTTGGAGACTCTCCTTGTTTCGTTGCAAAGTTGCAAATCTAATCTACATATCATCTACTTATGTTTTTAGGGCCCAATATTTGGCATCCTCTTTGTCTTGATTTATTTTTAACAATTCCCTCTCTCCCTTGATTATCTATTATAACTACATCTATTGCTCCAAAGTTGCCTTCCTTTATTTTACCATACTAAACTCCACCCACAATTGGTTCAACTTTTTCTCCTTAGCCTAAAGTGTTTTCTTGATTTGAATTTCAATTGCACAGATGTCATGTTGTAAATCTTGAACTTCTTGTTGTGCAATTGTAGTTTTATTATCTAACTCTTGCTTTTCTACTTCATTCCTTTCACACAACAATTTGAGTCCTAATAACTCAAATTTGGTCTACTCCAGTTTCCATTGTAGTTTGCCACATGCTGGAACAATCCTACAATCCGCAATCCTCTTCTACTTCTTAACATATTGATCTTCATGTGTGTGGGGTTTAAAAAGCTAGGGTTGTGCCCCTAGATGTTTCTACAAATGGCCCTACACTCCTATATGTGACAAATTTTATCCCCTAACTCATACACCCTTGTTGAAAATGATGGTCTACCTTCTTGATTTACAACTAGTTTTGTGGTTTGTAATTGAACCTCATGTTGATTATGTTGGAGAGATGATGAACATGATGGGAACCACCCAATTGGATTTCTTTCTAGAGATATAGATCTCTCCCTTTAATGTTCATGTGGTACATGTTTAGATTTGTAGGTGATGGAACTTGTTGAGTAACTTGATTCTTCAACTATGATTCCTATTTGGCCACATGTTATGGGTTTGGAATCTCTATAGCTGGTGTAAGTCATTATCATTTTCCTTTGAATCTTTTGAAGTTCTCTATTCCTTGGCTCACATTTGTTAAGTGGCAATTTAAACGAAACAAGAGGTCGTTTACCTTGATGTAATCACTTTTTCAATTCTAAGGTATTGACTCCTAACGTAGAAGCATCTTACACTCTAGTGGGTACCTCTTATGGTGGAATTTGTTTAATTGTGTCGAGGAAGAAGTGTTGCATCAAAATCTCAATAATTAATGTTGAATGACAAACATTTTTCTTTGGACCAACCTTGACTCTTCCCATCATGATTTTAGTCTGAGAGGTTGTCCATCTCATAAATTCTGTCTATATTTGTTTAAATAAAGTGTTTGCCCAATCTACTTCCTTTCCTTTCATAGTTGTTACGATTGATATAACAATTCTGTTATTGAAATAACAAACTTTATCCCTATAGTAAATGATTTGAACGAATGTAGGGAAACGAATATCATATAGTGGTTTCATCTTACTAACACTCCATTGTTCTATCTTCACATATGCTCCTAGTAGGGCAATATGCTGAAACATGGCTTTTGCAATTTACTTGTCTACCTTCTTATGTTCTTTCCAACCTTTATTGGAAATCTTGAAGACATTTGTAATCAAATGCTTATCAATTGAAACATTTTTCTCTCCCATCGTTGCATATATAATTTCTCCCTTAATATGATAAATGTTGAAAAATTCCACAACCAATCATGGTGCGGTGCTCTCCGCTGTAGTTCTAGCAATCCTATTAGTCTACTTTGGATGCCCATTGTTTTTCATTCTTTCCCATCCCAACCTAGGTTTTAATTCTCGCCAACTCTTGAGCATACATCTACTCTACTGGTGTGAAAATCAACCTCTTTAGTTTTGGTGAAAACATAACCTAGCCTGACATGCCATTGTACTATTTTTCTACTTCTTCCTTTTAGACTTAAATGAACTAGGTTTTGAGGAACTTATAACAATTAATGGTGCAAATTCTACAGTTGTTTGTGGTGCTAGATCTATTGCTTGTTTCAATGCTTGAAGAAAATGGAAGTTGTCTTCGTCCTCGCCCTCTGGATCTGTCAGCACCAGTGTCTCTACTTTTGCTTATGGTCTTGAAATTTTGTGTGCTTTCAAAAAATGCAACCATCTCTTGGTGTCATTCCTTGTGCGTGTTGTAGTTTGTAATGTGACTTTGATCCTTTTCCTAGGATCGTAGTCTAGAGAACACTTTGGAGATTGAACTTAAAGTGGTTTTGGATTTGCAATTTTGGAATGTGTAGTGTGGCCCACCTCCTACATTTGCAAGTTTGTAGCAAGTGCTTCTTGTGCTTCTTGCTCTCTTTGATGGATTGAATTCCTATGCTTTTCCTCCTCTTGAGTAATTTTTAAATTTTTTTTACCAAGCTCTTGTCGTTCATTTTGATTTGTTGTAATGTGTGAAGATTGGAAGAATTTTTTAAAAAAAATTGTTCACAATCGACATCATGCCAATTTGGTGTCACTACTTCTCGTGCCCCTTGATGTGTCATTGTACTCGTTAAGATTTTGGGATTTGAAATGGTACATCTTGCATTGCCACTTGTCACTGAATGTTTTTCATCCAATTTGACCTTCACAAGAACATTAGTCATGTGTTGCATAGAAGTTCCATCAATTAGTACCATCTATACCATAAACAAAAATTCATCCAAATGTTCATTTTCCTTGTCATTCCCAATACATTGGTTCAAGTTGATTGGTAGTTTGTGTTTATACATCCAAAAATTGGTAAGGTTTCAACTTGTTCACATTTATAAGTATAGGGTTTGGGTCCAACTTAAGTAAAGTCACCAAAAACATAGTGTTATTTGGTAGGCAACACTATACTCTGTATGGACCAAACCACTTCATAGTAAATTTCCCAATATGTGTTTTCTATCCTTTTGGAAACCAAAATACATGATCTCCAAATATGAATTGCTTTTATGTGTACTTTTGTTAGATCCATAGAACATGATTCCACTATTGGCTTTCAATAAACTTTCTGGCCTGTAATCAATTAGTCTATAATTTTTCCAATTCTGTTAATCTGCTAGTTAATACTTTGACAAAATTTGCATATGTGTGGTCCCCATTAAATGTTAGTAGAACATATTTTATGGGCACAAAAAGATGCAATCCATATACTAATTGGTATGGAGTATAACATGTAGCTACTTTATAAGTTATTTTGTATGAAAAAAACACAATGGGTAAATGTTCATCTTAGTTTGCCTTGTTTTCACTAATTTAGTAATGAGATTAATAATGAACTTATTAATTGATTATGCTTGTCCATTTCCCTGTGGATAATAGATAATAGAACTCACATGTTTCAACAAAAAATGAGCAATAAGATACTTAATAACATCATTTATGAAATGAACTCCTTGGTTTGTTACTAGGGTTAATGGACAGTCAAACCTAGTTAGAATATACTCATACAGAAACTTCGTTGTGACAATAGCAGTGTTGGTTCTGAGTGGCTTAGCTTCCACCCATTTGGTAGCATAATCTATGGCTACAAGAATGTATTTGTTACTTGTAAACCATCCTACAAGTTTGCTTGGTCCAACAAAATTTATTCCCCGTTTCATAATTTGTTCCTCTGGTAAAGTTGTAATCATTTAAACCAAACTTTGCATTGTTAAACCTCTAGCATTTTGGCATGCATCATAATATTTGCAAAATTCAAAAGCATCTTGAAATAACTTGGGCCACCAATATCCTACATCAAAAAAATTCTTGGCAGTGATGTCTGCTGTAAAATGGCCTCCACCAAATCCTTCATGAAGTTCCCATAGTATCATCTATGTTTCATTTGTGGTTACACAACATCTAAATATGTTGTCTTGACCCATGTGGTACAGGACACCCTTTTGTAAAGTAAGAAGTTTTGCTTTTTTTGCCAACTATTGTTTTTTAATATTAGTCAATATCCAAAACATTTGTTTTGTCTACATATAATTCTTAATCTCCTCCAACCATATTAGTTGTAACATGAATAATGCAGCATCTATAATTTGATTAGGTACCCTAATCGAGTCTATAGTATTCATGAATCTAGATAGTGCATTAGCTACTACATGTGTATGGCTTGGTTTGTATACTATAATAAACTCATATTCCAAAAACAATAGTAACCATCTAGCAATACATCTTGAGACTTGTGGTTTGTTTACTAGATAGACCAAAGCCATATGATCTACATAAAAAATAAACTTGTTACCCAAAAGGTAATGTCTAAACTTATGCAATGCAAATATCATTGCTAATACTTCACATTCTATGGTACTATAGTTCCTCTTAACATTGTTTAGTAATGTAGAACCATAAACAACAGGTTGGTCATGTTTTTCTATTAAATTTTGGGTTAACATGGCACCTACAACTAATAAAGATGCATCTATATGCACATGAAACTCAACATCCCAATTAGGAGATATCAAAATAGGTGCTTCTACATACTTCTACTTAATAAGCTCCCATGCTACTTGACATTATGAAGTCCATAGAAACTATCATGTCTTCTTCATGAGTTTGGTAATTAAGGCCATTATGTATGCAAAATTCTTGATGAAACATTTATAGAATTGAGCCATTCCATTGAACACCTGAATTTGTTGTGGATTCGCAAGTATAACATTTGAACTATGGTTTGGATTTTCTTAGGATTTGGTAATTTACCTTCTTTAGAAATAATAAACCCTAGTATCATCCTTGCAAATACTATAAAAACACATTTATCTGGGTCCAAATTAATCCCAAACTCCCTGCACTTCTGAAAACATAGTCTGAGTTTCTACAAATGAGTTCCATATCACTATAGACAATGAAATCATCCAAAAATATTTTCAGGAGTTTGTTTAAATAGTCTTTGAAGAACTTGCTTACTACCCTATGATAAGTGGGAGGTCCATTCTTTACTTTAAAAGGCATTACTACTTAGGCAAAAGTTCCCCAATTTGTTAAAGGCTATTTTATATCTATCCTTTGGTGATATAGATATTTAGTGATATCCAAAATATCCATCTAAAAGGAACAAGCATCATGCCTTGCAACTATATTTAAAACTCCATTTGTGAATGCCAAAGGGTAAGGATTTTTCTTAGTAACTATATTCAGTTTTATGAAGTCTACACAGATTCTAAGCTTTCCATTCTTCTTGGGTACTATCACAATTAGTGATTTAACCAAGTGGCTTCTTCTACAGGCTAGATAAATTTTGCTATTAATAATTTGTCTATATCATGCTTAACAACTATAGTGTAGTTTGGTTTCATTTTGTACTTGGCTTGATGTGCTTGTGGAATCAATATATCCAATTCAATACGATGTTGTGCCAATTCTGGAGGTATATCTTTTAAGTCTTTGTAAGTCCATGCAAACATGTCTTTATACTCTAGTAACAACTTCAAGGAATTCATGCTCTCTTTAGTCAATTGAACATTCACCTTGATTATTTAAAGATTCTTTATTATTCCCAAATTGATTGACAACAACTAGTGTTCTTCTATTAACATCCATTCGCAATTTGTAATTCCTATATTCGAACCTTCATTAACGTCTCATCAACTTGCACTTAACCCAAGGTGTGGTGATAATAGGTTTTAGGATACACCTTATCTTCTAAGCTGACCTTAGGTTGTTTATCAAGAGCAGTTTCTATGCTATTTCTAAAATTACAAAAGGGCTCTATTTTGGCATTTATAGTTTTATGTAGTTTTTTCAATCCGTACTATATTATCTGCCATTATCTCTAGAGTTTCTAATGGAAAACTAATTTTACCAATAGAAAATAGCTTAAGTTCACTAGCAAACATCATATCTTTTTCTTCATTTGTAATGCCATTTTGATAATCAAAGCACAATAAAACCTCTAGTCTTTTCAAGTTAGTGCGCAGGTGTTTAGTCACAACTATGGTTCGGACTGTACCATTCCTTTGTATTGTGATCATGTTATTTCCCTAATCATGTGCTACTTTAACATCTTTGAGCCAAGGTCTACCAAGCAACATGGAATAATTGAAAATCACAACAATGTTCTGTAGGATTATACATGTAGCTATGTATGGTATGTTGTGAACATATATCCTTAGATCCTTGATCAATCCTATTAGTTTGGTTGTATTTTGATTTACCATTTGCAGATTATAAGGAATAGGTTTTGGTTTAAGTAATCCTAACCTAGTTTTTAATTGTTCTATGATAATATTTACCCCAAATCCCCCATCCAAGAGGACATCATCAATTGTTTTTTTGTCAATATGTATTTGAATTATAGCCATGTGATATTATTGTGTTAATGTTAGGTACTACAAATGTGGTTACTTTCTCATTCACTACCTTGGTGTTCATATATGGTTTATTAATCTTCATTTTATACCATAAATATTTCTTCAAATTTGGTGTTATTTTTATCAATTGCCCGAAGTTCAGGGTATAACTGGTTTTTAACATTTGTTTACTGATATCTTGAAAAACTCTTCTACATAAATGGTTTTACTTGGAGAGGTAGAAGGTATTTCTTAAAGTTTTGTTGAGTTTTCAGGTTTTGTTGGGCTTAGCATTCCCGCCCAATTAGCCGTCCATTCTTCAATTGAAGGAATAGGTAAGTTTGGTGGTAGATTGAGTACTTGCATTTGTTGTATAGTTTCCACCATAGACCTCTTCAACTTTTCTTCGACTTCCCAATATTGCAAATTTGTTCTTCTTTAATTTTCGGTCTTTAAACACTTGTTCTTCAATTGTCATATTATGAGTGGTAACATTGACATCCACCATGTTAATTGAAGTAATAATTGTTTTAACCTTGGTTGTCAATTTATATTTTGTGGATTAACTTCTTTTATCCTTGAACATACTTTGCATTTCATTGAATTTGGGCAATTCGTCAATTTGTGACCCACTATTCCACAAATATGACAAGGATAGTTTAGCGGTTTTGGAGGTTTACCAACCTAAGTGGTACCTTCAATAGCAACTACAATAGGTTCCTCTTTGCTTCTACAAGTATTTATGTTGTGGTTGGTGTGATGACAATTAGTACAGTACATATTCGGTTTTGTGGTTGTTTGGTTTCTCGCAACTATACTCGTCCCTGTGGTTTGTGGTACAAAGAGTGTATTCTATGCTTCAAGCATATAAATACCTTCTTCACATATTAGCATTGACTCTTTGTGATGTTGCAGAATCTCCCACTTCATTCTTGCAACGACAATGTGTAAATAAGACTATAGTCCTAATAAAAACATTATGGTCAAAAGAAATTCAATAGTAGGTGTTTTTAAACTATTAACCAATTTCAATAATTTTTCATAGTACACTTCTACTTTTTCTATGGATTCATGTTTTAGGTTTTTTAACTATAAATAAAGTTGTTCATCATTCTGCACTATCTGATAATGTTTACATAAGGTTTGTTCAAAATCTGCAAATCTATAGTTGGGGTTATTTCACATATAGTTATTACACCAATCAGATGCGTTATCTCTCAATGTAAAATTGAGCATGTTGGCTATTTCCTCAATATATATTATTTGATTAGTAGCTTTGATAACAACTTTGAATACTCGTACATGAACATTACAATCAAAGTTTTTTTTATACTTAGGATAATTCAATGGTCCCTTGAAAGGCTTAAAATAGGGTACTACATGTTGCACAACTATTACTATAGAACCTCCTAGGGGTTTTGGAAGGTCTCTTCTTGGATTTGGTGGTATAGATTTAGTAGTAACTATATTGTGAAAAGGTGTTATTGACAATAAGTTCATTGGTATTTTCGCATCAGGGTCTACTACTATAGGTTTTATGGCACCAAAATTAACATGTATTGCTTTAAAGCCATTATGATGGTTTCTGACGCACTCCCAAGTCCCTTGTTAGACCCAAAAGGGGTCCAACTATGTCAAAATGCGGAAGTAGTTTGGGACTTGGAGCCGTTCCCAGCTTCCAGCATTAAAGGGGGTGAGAGGGGCATGCTGAAAGCTCCGGGATAGATTAGGAAGAGGGACAAGTTTACTCATTTACACGGTCCTGCATCCAAATCGAACCCACAAATGGGTTAGAACTCATTATGCACCTTTTTGGTGTTGGGACAAGTCATGGGCTAACTTGGACTCACTTTACTCACCACGGCCCGGATTCGGGGGAAGCCACCACCTTCCCCCATATAGTATTCTCTACAGCTCTCCATGGGATTTGCATCCAAATGGCTCTTTTTCCCGGGACTCCCAAAGTGGAGTCTCGAAACTGTCCCGGTTTGGACTCTCGGGACTTTGGATGCTCATAACTCCTCGCCCTGAACTCGAATCGAGACGAGGTCTGAACCAAAGTTGTAGCTCTTGTCGAGAGCTTTCCAATAGTGTGTCGCATTTCACCTGGACGCACCGGAATCCGGTCGATTCCTGACTTTTAATGGTCGAGAGTCAAACTGCTAGTTTGACTCCCGGCCCTTCTTTCAACCATAACTTGTGCTGAAGATGTCCAAATGGCTATGTGAGGCCATTTTGGACATCTACACTTCAAGAGCTTTCTAACGGTACCAAGGACACCCCAATGCAAGGTGTTTTAACCCTTGAAATCGCGCTCTGAGTTTTCAGGAGTCCCGAAGGACTCCCAAGTCCCATTTTCGGGAGTGTGAGTGGCAACCTCACAACTCCCTCAAAGTGGGGTTGCGATACTCTCCCCCACTAGAAGAAAAGGTCAATGTCCTCATTGACACTTAGAATTTTTCCTTCCATAATTGCAATTGTTTCTTTGGATCCTTGGCCATCAAATGTCGACTTTTGCAGCTGGACCTTGCCTCAAGCTAGCTTAGGCGTCCCCAAGTTTCTAACACTTTCTTGGCAAGTCCAAGGGCATCTCATAGAAAACCCTTAACCTTTGCTTCGTCAAAATACTAAACTAGCCTAATTGACGGAGTCCCCATTTGGGAGGCCATTCTTCCAACCTTCCCCTCATGAGGACTCAAGTCAAGTCTACTCTTGACCTAAGTTATTGACATGACTCCTTTCCCAACCTTGCGCCTTGATCACAACAATCAAGCCTTGATTAAAAGGTTTGTTTATCAAGGTACGAGAAGTTACATTTGGGTTTTGCCAAAACCTAATCCCAAACTACACGATAAAGTACGCGAACAGGGTCATGACTTCTCGCGTTGGTTGCCACTACTAACCAACCCTTTGGGATGCACTTAAGGCTTGTGCATGTCCCTGCAAGCTCACCTTTCTTTCTAAGGCCTCAACATGTTTTATACAAATTTTGTGATAGAAAGAACTATTGTCAACTAATATTACAAGGATTCCATCATTCCTTACAAATATTAGAATCCAGCTAGAGTTATAGATTTGTTTGGGTGTGTAGCCATCATAGGAATCCCTTGCACCCCATTAGTAATCGTTGTAAGAAACTACGATATTGGTCCTCCATGAATTTGTATGCCATTGTTGTTTAATGTTGTGGCATCTAGTAATGTTCTATTCTTTATTCCATGGATAGACTTTGTATTTTTGAGAGTTACAAGTCTTATGTGGCTTAGAGCAAGATGGTTGGAAGTCATCCATACTCTTTTTGGCACGGAATGACATGGCCTGGTGAGTCGGGATGTTTTACCTTCTTAAAGTGTCCTTTGTACATCACCTTGCTTAATGGTGTTGCATAAATTTCTATGTTCTATAGTTGTGTTGTTGTTACCATGTCCTATGGAATACCCAACAAATTACGATCATCTTTTGGATTCTATTGATTTTGTGTTTGAATATGAAAATGATTAATCATTGCATTTCATACATCGCACTTATTAAACATACGATCTATGAGAAAATGATCTTTTTGTCTGCAAAAACTACAGTGACTGATGGTGAGTCTATAGTGTTGGTATGCACTTTGACCAAATCTACTCCAAACTTGTTTTTTTGGTAATAATTGATGTTTACAGCTGGGTTTGATCTTGGACTCACTAGTCTATAATACATTCACCTATTCCACCTATCGTATTTCAGTACCAACTATCATTATTAGTAAAATGTTATGTTCACCTTTGTGTTCACCTTTGTGCACCTTCTTGGTTTGATACATTGTTTTAGTTATAAAAGCCTATTCCTTTATATCCTCAGTATGTAGTACAATTTTGGCATATTGTGGTAACACCTATTCAACCTCATTGTTATCCATGTCTTCATCTCATTTTTCATGGTTATGTCAATATTGAGGTGAAATAAATCGCCAAGCAAAGCTTCTATCTATGAATCTTGTTTCGATGCCTCCTTGTATTTCTTAATATGTATATAATATTTCCTCAGATATGTATAAAACCCATGTCTTTGGGTTAACAGACTCATCTCTGTTCTTTCCTATTCCTTTCATTACAAATTTGTAGGGGTAACCTTGAGTGCATTGTCTCCCCATCCCTCTGGTTCAACTTTTGGAAGTTCTACCTTCATTGGTAGCTTCACCTGGGTAGTAGGTCACTTCATTGTTCTGTTAATGAATGTTTCTTGAGGTTTCATAATTACTTTAGACAATGTCCTATACCTTGTAGGCTGCTCCTTTGTCCTAGGTATTCTTGGCATGGTGTACTGTACTTTTTCTAGAGTATGAAATTGCTTTACATCACTTGCAAATGGTAGTTCTCCCTCTATTACATTTTCATCTTCATTCTGCTACATGGTTATTTGGTCTACTTGTTTTTACAAACTTTGGGTTATTACTTGATTTATGTTTGTCAACATTTTATTATTCGTCTTTAAGGAATTTTTTTTGCCACATATTTAAATCCTTACAATAAATTTTTGCTCATATTTAATTTTTCACGAATTTTGAATCTATAGTTTAGAGAATAAACAAAATTCTTTATAATAACCTTTTCTATACCTATTGCCACACAATTTAAAATCAAAGCAATTCATATAACTTTAAATTCTAACTCTAAATTCAGCCCTAGGATGGTCACCAAATGGTAAATCCTAATATTCTAATATTGTTTTAATTGCAATTTTCTATTATTGTACATAGTTAGTTTTAGTTATACAAAATTTGTATTAGAAATTCATACATAATCCAAAATGTTTCAACAATTACATTCATCATAGCCCAAATATTTGCCACAATTTATTTCTCATACTGATATGAAGGAAATAAACAATCAGATCATGGGAAAAATATAGAAAACAAAAGATCAAATATCATAATTGAGCAACTTTGTGTACATCCTCAAAACTATTATCTTCCCATAACTATTGTTCAACTCTCTATCTTCTCTATACTCCCAATATTGGACAAAAAAAAAACTAGTTAGGAAAAGAACTCCTAAAAAATCTAGAGCCTCTTTAATCCCCAACTTTCCCACCTAAAGCATCATTTGAATTCTTCCTCAACAGTCTTAATCTCACTTACCATGTGCTTATTGAACTTGTTCTATCCAGCTTGTTTTAGAATAGACATCATAGTGCCTAGTCCCCATGCTTATCTAGTTTGATTATTATAGTACAATCTTGCCCTTAACATAACTCAGTGATCTTGCCAAGCATTCGTGTCACTACACCAGATGTTGTTTTATATGATTCAGTGCCAAATACCAAATGCATGATACTCAATTTGTAGATTACTACAATAGACATAATTGACATGGAAGCGCTGATGTCCACAAATCCCTTTGCCAAATGGTTACCAATTTCCATAAGGTGTAATGTCTTGCTATAATGATTATTGTTGATGTTAAATTTTGCGTAGTGCATGCGCAAAAATAAGATTCCACTTAGTAAGATTAATTGATTTCAAACCCTGATCATGCTTCTTATTCACCAACTTGACCAAACTTTTTTGTGATTCTAACTCTCTAGGTATTCCCAAAATGGTTTCCATGTCTTTTGTTCACATTTTTTTTCTATTACACATTTGCTTCAATAGAAGTAAAACATGATTAGTATTAAATACAGGTCAGTCCAAGGAGATGATGAAAGGCTCAAAGGATTTTGAGAGCAATCTTTATGGCACAATGTTGTGGTATTCTTCGTTGTTGTGATGTTGTTTATTTCTGTGGCTGGGAGAGAGAAAATACCCTATTAATTGGGAGTTTTGAAGTGGGCAACATACTAAAAAAATTTGTTTCGAAGGATGGATTGTTTAGTGACACCAAAATTCTATTTCATCTTTGTTTTGTAGCTACTAGGCCAATTGTGCAACATTTGTCTCTATTCATATGTGAAATGTTGTGGTCTTTTGTTATGAATCGTGGTTTGTCTAGTGATGGTGGAAGGTGTTGTGTGGTACATGTGGAGACAAGTTTATGGGAGTTGGGGGTTTATATTTGATTACAACAAAGGTTGCCATAAAATAGGATCAATCGTGCTTGAAAAAGTGAAATTGGAGAGATCTAGACCTTGAAGTTCCATAGATTAGTTATAGCCATCAATTTCTTGAACATAACTTTGTGTTTTTATTTTTAGATCTATTACATAAGGATTACTAGTGTGGCCTATGCCATTGGCCCAAGTGTGAACTCATTATAATGTAAGGTGGACACAACATATGACATTATTTTGCAAGTTATGATTATACCCCAATTTTTAAGAATCAAATATGAAAAGAAAACATTTATTTGAATTGAATATTAAACTTGCAAGTGTGAACCCATTACATAATAACATGAATTCAACCTATCAACATTGTCTCACATCCTAAGTCCAAATCTCACAACATAAATTCCATTAAATTTAAATCCAACAACACTAGAGGCACATCACAATTCTTTCTACTTGAATTGAATGGTAGACATTCAAGTGTTACCATGTCCTCAACTGATTTTTCCTTCCAAAACTTCGTTTTTTTTGGAATTTATTTGAAATTTCAGTGGTAGAAATTAATTAAAAATCAATATCTCCCACATTCTGAATCCAAATCTTACCAAATAAATTACATTAAAACCTGCTCATCAAGATCTTTCCAACAGCACCAAAGGCACATTCCAATTCCTCTGAAATTCTCAGCTATGATTTAATTTAATTTTGGTGAAAAAATCACTCTATATTCAAGAACTTTTGCACCGCAAGTCCAAGCGTCATGGAACCAAGACCATGCACCCCTCCTCGTTGAGAGCTCTCCAAAGACACCAAAAACAAGATCTGAAGCATCCGGGTTCAGTGGATCTCATAACTACAAAACAAACTACCTTCTTCCTACATAGATAGATGTGTCTTTCTTTCATCACTGATTAATCTATAAAGTGCGAGATTGGGGTCCCTGGCTTTTTTGCTACAATGGTAAATAAAGAAAGACTGCTCGCACCAAAATTTCATGTGCGACTCGGTCAAATTACTTAGCTGTAAGTTCGTGATTGCGGGACAAGGGGTCCCCCTTCTTTTGTGGGAGACTTGTTTCTCTCTACTTTGTAAGGGCCCACACTGCTTTATACCATGTGAAATCTGGGCCCATACACTAAGTTCCAAGCAGACAACTTCTGTCTTCAATTCTCCTTTCAAGGTGGGGTGAGGCGATGCGGGTGTAGATGCCCCACCAGTGGTTTTCTTGTCAATTTTGTGATGGTGAACATCCATAAGAAGCTTTAGCCATATTCAGCTATAAATGACATATGAAATTAAACATGAAATTACATTTAAGCATCCTTCTGTATTGTTGGGTAATCTACTGGAATCAAATATAGAAATCTGGCAATTTTGATTAATCTTTTCGGAATTCTGGCAATTGAAAACACCCAAAATCACTTCATATTTGCATTCTTAATTTTGAATTTTCTCTTTTTTGACGAAATTTTGCCAGTGAAACAAAATGGTGATACTTACCCACATCCCTACCTTAACATCCAGTCTCTCCTCTTCATCAAGATCAATAAAGTTTGAACAAATAAATAATTGTTGAAGCTTTGACATTAGTGAGTGAACTACGCAAGCTTGAGCTGTACAACTTTGCTCATGCCTATCTGTACCTTTTGATCCAATGTATAAAGAAGCATGATCCCTTTACATGGCACACCTTTCCAGAGAATGGATGCCCATCCAAGCTTATGAGTTAGGAGACATGGTATATTATATGCATTCATATCTCCTCTGCCAATAAAAACAGATGAAATGTTCAACCAAACATGCTTTCAACATTACTGTATGAACTTGTTATGATTATGCATCACAAGTAACTAATTTTTGTCACGTTATTAGGTTTAGGGGTTTGGCTCTGTTACATAAATCTACAGAGCAGATTGTCTCCAACATATTAACAAGGCACCCAACAACTTCCAAAAACGATAAAAGGATTTTGGATTCAAACACATTACTTTTCAGTAAGGCAGCTTGGTCTTTGCATCTAGTCTGTCCTTAAGATTTTTGAGGTGTAATGTGTAATCTTATTATCTCTCCCAATCCTTGAAGGATCTGTTACTTAATTTGGATTAAATGTCAGGAATACCTAGGCAAACAAAAGCATCTAGTTTCTTTTCTACTCAGGGTTTCTTTCCCGAATTTGTGGATTCTGGAGTTAGAAGGATTGGAATAATGACAGGGAAAAATAGACAGTAGACCATCACTGAGCTCCTGGCTATGTAAGGTACTTAGACTTACTTTACTTAAGAAGGATTCTGCCCTGCAATCCAGTCTATTTCACCTACTGGTCAACAAAACCCTAAAAGCAGCTTCTCCTTCCCCCTCATCCCCACTCTAATCCAAGACCCAAAATATCATGATACTTAAATAAACTTTTTTTCTGCAACACCCAAAACCCTAAAAGTGGGGTCCCTTTTGAACAGCATACTAATAATCCCAGACCAAGAAAGTACCTCTGATGGAAATGAGCAGTCTTCCTTTTTCAGCACACAACCACAGAAACAAAAGAAAAAGGCAGACAACATTGTTTAAAGACCAAGGCAAAATCCATGATCTAGTAGTACAGAGGAAGTATTAACGGATATAAAGTTGTCCTAAATCCAGCCACAAAATAGGGCTCATCAGGTTGTTTGACAATATGTTTGACAGTTTTGTTTCGAAGACTACAATGTTGGTTGAGAATAAGTCTAAGAAGTAATACTCCTGTTAAGGTTCCACCACCACAAATCCTTGTGCCTTTGTGTGTGCAGCTGGGCCATGGCCCGACAATATATGCGTCATGTAGCAACCAAGACCTGCGTTTCTTCATACCATGTACGTACCTACACACAGAATGAAAACTTACACAAAGCAGTGCATTTTGCAGAGTTCCGAGAATAAATAATCACCAGTAATTTTATGGCATAGATCTGTGCAAGTATCATCTGAATTAGATCTTGTCTAATTCAATCATGCAGTTCTGTGTGCAGGCAGCACAAGAAAACAAGCTATTTTCTTCTCGGTGTTGCAAACATGACCCCATCTATTCCAACCTTACAGGCTGTACATAGGTGGTACCCATTTCAGAGACATGACATGGAATGCTCAAAAGCTTATGTAGGTTGGGTTCTTTCGCTTGTCTGACATTCTTTCTGGAGACTCAACATATAAAAGTTACATTGCGTGGGTTTAGTCACCTCTTTTGACTCCCGCCCTTTTCGAACCCACTTCCCATACCCGCTTGTTACAAGCAGTTGGTTAAGTTAGGCTATCCATTATCACACCCTATTCAACAAGCAATTGGTTGAGCAAGGATCTTCACAATTAAACCATTGTTGGGTAGAAATAACATTTTTTCAATATCCATCGGTTTCAATTTTTAGTTTTCATTTTCATTTTCATATCCTTTCAGAATATCAAATTTTTAAAAAAAATCTAATGCCAGATTTCAATATGGCAGATATCTGTGAGCACAATTTTGCCAGATTTCAATATGGCAGATATCTGTGAGCACAATTTCGCCAGATTTCAATATGGCAGATATCCATCAACACAATATCCACCAGATATCGTAACACTCCGGACAAAAAAATTCAGTAAATTCAATTGAAAAATACAGCAGTCCAAAAGTTCAGAGGAGCAGGTGAATCAATGTGAAGGAGCAATGCGAAGAGTGAGGATGAGTAGCACAGAGGAACAACATGAAGAGCATGAATGAACAATGTGGACAAACATCACAGAGGAGCAACGTAGAAAATTTCTTATGTAACACATGGAAAAATGCATAACATTGTGACAATAGTTCCAAAAGAAGCATTGACATAAGTAGTTTTTGAGAGCTAAAGTGATTACAAAAATAGATGCCTGCTTGCCATTCTATTTGAACATACACAAACAATCAATGAAATTGCTAATGGCTATAACTTGCAAATGCTTCATTCACACTACACACAATTATGTCTTATGTCTTTTAGTCCATCCTTTGTGAGTCTTATGTTTTAATGTTAATGTTATTTATACTATAGCTCATTAATGGTATAGAATTTGCATGAATATAAAATTTCCATACTACTCTTTTGTGTATGCAAATATGTTATTATGCCTAAGGCAAATGTTTATAACCACAAAAAAACATATTTTACTTGTGTAATGATGAAATGAACATGATAGTTGTGGAAGTGGATGAAGGTTAACTAATGGGACTTGCTATTCAACAATCCTTCAAAGTGGACCATGCATTGTGTTAATGGATTTGTTGGTAGGTGGAGGGAATTGTGAGCCCCAATGATGTTTAAATGTCTAGCTAGTGACAATCATAGATGTGGCATGGGTGAAGATTCTTTTACCTAAGGATGTAACTACCTTACAAGTCTTTCTAATAGTCCATTTTATGTTTCCATATCCCTATTTTTAAATTTTGTAATTATAGTCAATATTCTTTAAAATGTTTGTTTCATATCTCAGTTTTCAATGAAGGCAACTATTGCAGGATTTGGGAAGGCTTTAAGCCTTTATGCAAACCAATTGAAATATTCCAACAACAAATTGCATACTTCAAGCTATGGAATCTTGCCTTTTTCACTTTCATTTTTGGTGTTGGGCCCTACTTGCCATATAATAATAGCTTTTAATTAAGAGTACTCTATAGAAATAATGCTAGTATGAAGTAAATATGTAGTAAGTACACAGTTGTGTATGGCACGGTAATTGAAAGAACGGGACAAAGACAACCACATTATGAAGTGTTCTCAAGTCATACAACCTTCAAACTACATGATTGTATGTGTTATCTTTTGATTTTGTATTTCTTTTTCCAACTAAATGGTTGAAATAATTATTTCATTAGAAAAGTTGTGGCATCATGGTGTTTTTTTTTTTTTTTTTTTTTTTTTTCACAATTCGCATTTATGAGATGTTAGTCATAAAGCTTTGAGCAAATATCATTGCTAGTAATGAATTTGTTGTATGTGCCACTAATAATGTGGGCCAACCACATTCCATGTGACAACCTTTAGGCATTTCTTAGTTGCTTGACTTGACAACTAGCATAATATAAATTTGCATGCTTGTGATTTTTCCATTTGCATATAACCCCAACTAAAATAAGCTTTTATCACACAAGGAAGTGTGTAGCAACATTTTCAGGCTACTTAGATGTTATGTAAAATGTCCATTCCATGTCATAACCATATGTGTGTTAGCTATAACCTATAGTGTGCTATGGTAGCGAGTAGTGCTTACTTAGGGTTTCTAGGTTTAGGGTTAGAGGAGAGTGGCTCTTTTGGTAGGACCCACCTTCATGTTGTGAGTGGGGGTATAAAGTGTGAAAGAAGGCTCAAAGAACTAGAGCATAGAGCATTGGGAGTAGTTGGAGTTAATGGAGCTTCGAGCTATGGTGTCATGTTAGCATCGACCTAGATTCTTTGAGTGGAGTGAGCTTGGCTTGATTGTATGTGTTTGCATCACGAGTTTTATGATAGTAGATATTTCTTGTGTCATTTTCAATTGTGGTACACTTGTATTTGTGTATGCTCTTGTCCATATTATGTGTTTGTGTGTGTATGTGAGTATGGTATGTCAATGATGTATGTTGTATGACGATATGTATTCGCACGACATCCATGAAGAGAACTTAGAACTTGATATCTAAGATCGATACAATAGTCAAAAGGTATGGGCATCCTATTAGTGATGTTTTATTTGGTGATGCTTAATTTTGATCTTTAATACCTTTGTTGCATTAGTAAAATTTGAAGGATAAGACTAGTTGAATGTTTAATAATGCATCCTTTTCGACTAAATATTGTAACATTGTGTACTACGTCAAGACTTTGAATGATTCCATATGCTCTCTTTGTACAAATTTCCCTCCCAAATACAATAGTGAAAGTTTCTCTAATATGTGTATAAAAAAATTTTAGATTGAAGTCAAAAGAGTCAAAGATAGATTTCTTGGTTGATGATTTACCAACTACATTTTTCAAGTGTTCAAAGAGGATTGCATAGTGTAATATGATGAATTTATTGATGACAATGTGAATATCTATGTGAAAATAACACAAATATTTAACAAGTATGATTGGTTCCATTTGCATTATATATTAAAAGTTGGTTGATGAATGATGCAATGGAGATTTACTATTCAAGTTGTTGGTGGATTAGTATCATCAAAAGCTATCATGGTCATGAAAGCAAATATGTTGTATTTGTTTTGAAAAGTGTCCAAGAGTTGGATATTGATGCATCTCACATTTGAGCTCCTCAAGATTGGGTCAAACTTGCAAATCATTCGATATTTGTTTGAAAATTTCATATAGTCTACAAGGTATGATCATTTTAAAAAATTTATAACAATGTTGACTAAAACAATCTTTTTTATAAAATGTCAATGTGAGAAAAAAAAAATTCTTACAATCAACAATGAGTTTTGCAAATTATTTAATGCTTTACTAAAGATGGAACAAGTGATGTGCGATGTATATTGTTTGCATAGGGAGCATTTAGAATGACATGGAATTGGTGGATGTTCTTGACATGTCAATAGAATGTTCGAGTTTGAGAAAAAAAAAGGCCATTTTTTAGTGAAAAAATGCCAACAAAATCAAAAATCCTATGTGCACACGAGTTTCGAAAATTGCAACACGCATCATTTTGTAAGCAAAAAAACACCCAAAGTTTGGCACAACATTTTCTCTTAATGTAAATATGTGAGGTGTTCAAAGTTGATGATTATGATTCAAATGAGATTGTTAAAAAAGGTTATGGAACATAACTAGATTATTATTTTTAAAGTTTCATAACATGTTAGTGATGTTTTTTATGTGACTTGGGTATTCATCACTATTGGGTTTTTGTCTACCACCTACATGCAGTACCATGTACCCAAGTAGTTAAAACATATTACAAGCTGCAATTACTACAAGCAAGCAATGTGGAAGATGAAACATTCATATAAAAAAACATCTCATGGTCATAAAATTTGTGTGTGTGTATTACCAGGTTTGAGTACATAAGTATCATTTGTTTTAGGCTAATTGGTAACAACTATTCCCTAGCCTTCTTAATATCTCCATCCTCCTCCCTATTTCCTCAAACCTTTAGATAACTAAACCTACGTCATTCCAATAGGCCAATGGGTTCAGTTGGTAAGTGTGTTGATAGTTGAACTTGTTAGGTTTACCAAATATAACCTTACCAACCCTTGGTAAAATGTTTAACTTAGATTAGCTATAACTTAATTTGGCAGACAGATTGTTTTGTTGCATTAGGGTCCTTACACAAACTTCTTTAATTACTCCTTACTCACAATTCAGTAAATGTTATATTCCTAACATCATCCCCCCCTTAGGACCTTAATGTGCACACAAGGTCACCAACATTCTAAGTAAATCTATTCCTTGCGCGAAGTTATTGTCCAAGATCAAAAGATGTCAGCTATAATTAGGAAGTCATCAATATCGTCATTAGAGTTGGCCTCTAATGTAGAACTCTTCCCTAGCATCGTTCCAACCATAAACTTATGACAGGCCTTGTCCTTTCTAGCAACTAATGGATGGGGGAAACATTATTGGAATTCACGTGGCGTTAGACTCCTTGGGTTTTTACAAAGATGTCTTATTAAGTGATCTATTCTAAAAATGGTAGCTCACGATGCTATGGGGGTTCTTCCCATATGTGTTTTTGTCATATGCAAGTTTAGCCCTTTTGTTGTACAATGCCAACTGATTGATGTCATTGCTTCTTTAACCACATCATTGATTACACAACCCTCCATTAGATCCTTTGGCCTTTGTGCCCATAATCATGCCTCCATGGAATCCTCCTTTACCCTCTTTTCAATTGTATCCGAGATGGGTCCTTTCTGGCCATGACAAAGGTTGGCTTGTGACTAATTGTCATGGTGTGCTTTAGATAGTACTTGTTGTACGCCACCTCCAACTTGCAATAATATCGCAATGCATATGCACCTAGACAACTTGTCAAATGTTCCAACACACTATACCCGCGGTCGTCATTAAAAATAATGTAGTTGCAAAAAATGTTATACCCTAAGTATTCTTGAAACTCCCTATCATATATCTTCCACATGCATTCAAAATCCTCAACAAGGATTTTAGCATTGAACATTGGTGGGGCGAATCCTACCAAAAGACACATTTATATGCGGTAAATAAAATAATATTCTTCCGAAGGAGGGATGATTAGTAAGGTATACTCCAATTCCTTCAAAATGTGTAGTACATCACTTATGCTACATGGTTTCACCCCCATGACCTTTGCATCAAATGTCGGTGGGACAGTCTTCATTCATTCATTGTAAATAGAAAGGTATATGCAACTTCAATAATGGTCTGTCAATGGTGAATGCTACCATGGTGGGGAATCTTCAAGTTGGTGTTCTAAAATCCTATTCCTTCCCTCACTTTCACCTTCGTTGTGGTTTTTCTCCCCACTCTTACCACTTTCCAACCGTTCGTTCCTCCCAATATGCTCAACAAACTCAGTGACTGTGATTTTGCGCACGTCATTTTAATCTTCCTCCTCTTCTTCTAACTTTGTGCTTTCAAATTTTTTTCACTCCCTTAAGTTCACATGTATTAGATTGAACTGCATTACCATGTTTTGCTCCTTATGGTAATACAATTGCACCATTAATAGTTAGGCTTCAATAAGGACTATAGAGAGTTCATCACCTTGATTTTCCAAAAGTTGATTGAGCAGTACCACCTTAACCAACTACTCCAATGCTAATGCCTTCCATTTTGTTGTTTCTACATCTTGTTTAACTTTTGCTTCCCTTTGTGCAACTACTTCCATATCTTTGGCATTAGCAAGTTGAACATGTTCCTCCAAACCTTGTACCTTTTCCAACAAAGTTCTTTCACGTGTTTCACTGGCTCGTGTAATGCTCTACTTTTATTCTTTGAACATTTGTACCTCCAACTCAAAGCTTAGGCACTTGGCATGCTAAGTCTCCTTCTCTGTTTGCATCTCAAGGAATTTATGTTCAACCTTCTTCAAGCACTCGGTGACCAACTACATCTCTTCTTTATGCCTTACCAATGTTGTGGTTAATGTTTCTTCGTGACGAATTGCTACATTTTTCATCTCCTCCACCACTCGGGTGAATGCACCATCCATAATTGTGAAGTTCTGCTATATAACCTTCAGAGTCTCCTTTGCTTCCTTCTCCTCCTCTTGAGTCTTTTCCAACTTTTGTTGAGTATCATGGAGTTTTTTATCCAACTGGTTTCTGAGCAAACACAAGCCCAACATTATTTTTTCTTCCATTCCTGCTTGTGGGTTTCAAACTCTAGGGGATAAATCCGATGTTCAGCACGCTCTCGCTCATAAAATATTATGCCTTGTAGATGCTCCAACTCCAAAGAAAGTTACTAAATTCTTTTCCCATAAGATTGTTTCACGTCTTTCGTTTTTGTGGCCAATGCATGCACTAGTTTTACTATATGAACTTCCATGGAATCTTCATGCTCTAATGAATACTCAACTCCTTTTCCTTCTTGGTAATAATCAAGTATAAGGATAAAGTCATCTCCAACATCACCTATCTAGGTAGTGTCTAGTCCAACTTCATGAATAAACCCTAATGTTCCATATTTGACAAACATTCCTACCAAATTCGGTTGGACTTCTTCATCTACCTGTCTATCGATGGATGTACCTATCGACACTAGTTGGGTCGCAAGGACTGCTTCCGAATTTGACTAAGATTCATTTTTGTCTTTTGCCAAATCTAGTTGAACGTTTTTAGTTTTGAAGTCATTTGCCTTTATGATAGTCTCCCCATGAGATTCATCCACCATGGAACTATCCAACAATATGTCAATGAATTGTTGATCTTAGGAATTTGGTTGAAATGTAATCATCTTTTGCACCTCTTCATCTCTTGTATCTCATTGTGAAAAGGACCTCCTTCCTACACTGTTTCTGTCAACATATATGCTTGCTCATGTACTTGCTCCCCTTCCACATGTAAAATTCCCTTTTGTGAAGATGTTGCAACCAAATTAACACATATGGATGGAATTGAAGGGACTTGAAACATCCTCTTATTTGTCTTCTTTGGGTGTTGCGATTGGTTCCTCTTCATCTTCCTCTGTGTATTATAATGTACCATAATGTTTTGCCACAAGAGTCAGGGCAAGTTCAATCAAGTTATTCCCTACCTTTCATACCTTTATTACCTTAATTTGGATTGCAATCGTCTCTTTATACAATCGTACCTTGAACCATTTGGCCCAATTAACCATCCTTCTATCAATTGCACTGATTGCAGATAATAAGGTTCCTGAGACATAATGATTACCTTACTGAAAATGTTGCAACCTTTGTTAATGTCGTGAGTCGCATCTACATCCCAAAAGTGCACACCTTCACAAAAATATACCTTGAATCTTGCTTGTAATGTTTTTCTTTTCCTCCCTCAAAGTATTTCGACCATTTTTCATTGTACGTTTTTCGTGCAGGTACTACAATCCCCTTTGTTGGTAATTTGAAAATACGATTAATGTCAAGTAATTTTTAAGAAATTTGCTTACCTCGCAAGATGTTTGTCGCATTGTGAACCCAGAAGCCACATATAATCTCCTTGATAGCATGGAGGCTAATTGTGTTATAGTCAAGTCGACGAAAATCGTTGAGCTTGGCTTCGATCATTCAAGTGTGCTCCTCCTTTTTGGCTACATGCATTGTGATGTACATGCACACTGAGAAATGAATTTGATCCAGCATCGTAGGATGGATCTCCATGTTTGTGTCCTTTGTTTTGGATTTCATCCTTTTTGCTCCAAAAGACAACGCAACTTCGAGTTTGTGCTTTCCCATTGTTGTGTCCAAACGTTATTTCTTGTAATAGTTGAATTCTTTATTCCACAACACAAATATTGTTGTCACAGTGGGTGGGCATAATAGTTGTTTGATCATTTTTTTAATTTTTAAATCCAATTTTAAATGACGGATCAACTTTTCAATTTTTGTTTCTTCTTCTATTGTTATTTTTTTAAGCGTTTCATTTCACTTTGCATGCTAATGACCCTAAAAAACCTATGTTCCAATTTTTTGTTGATGTACTCTTTCTCTACATTAGTAAACACTCAAAATTTTATAGGCTGCAAGGTCTTTTCTATACATTTCACCTTCTCCCAACATCTATAATAATGAGATGAGGTGGGAGAAAGAAATGTTATACTCCAAATTTGAATTGCTAGGCATTTGCCACTCTAACTTTGTATCAAAAGTCAACCAAAGTTTTTCTGAAGACAGGGTATACACTAGTTACTCTCTTCCACTCCTTGCACCACTTTCCCTTCCTTCTTTCCCTCTCGCTACTATAGAAATTCCTTGCTCTTCCATTTGATCTTTCTTTTGCTTTGCAAAATAATTGGCCTAAAGATCATCCAATTTGGCTTCTATGACACATTCATTCTAGTCATTCAAATAATTCTTTTCCTTAAGTAACAATTTCCCATGACGTCGGAACCGTTGCTGCAAATTTCGTAAGAAGTTTTTTTCTTGATGAATTAGGTACAACACTTGCAACCATAAAGGTTTATGAGGTGGAATTCCTATCCTAGAAATTGGTTTGATTGTCATGTCATGATGAGTGGTTGTGACACATTTTTGGTGTTCATGATCCCTAATCCACTTTTTAGGTAAGGATGTAATAATTTCACCATCGTAATTCTTATTGTGTTTTGCTTCACCTTTTTGTTCATTTAACTTGAAACGTTCATAAATCTGCGTCCTTTCGCCAATTATTCTTCTTGGTATACCATTCAACAAGATTCTATTTTCATCTTGCATGATTATTGTGATTGTGACAACCGTAATGATTGGATTTCGATAAGCTTTTAATTTATTGACATTCACCAATGTTATATCTTCATTACTTAGTGTGCTTAATTGGACAATATTGTTACTGAAAGCCTTTTTTATTTGAAATGGGCTAGTCCATGGAAAAAGAAATTCCCTTCCTTAAATTTTGGATCCTTTAGAAGCCATAACACCAAATCTCCATCTTCAAATTTCTTTAATTGTTTTTCATCATTCCTCTTATGCTTTCTTAGTATTTGAATGTAATCAATGTTTTCTCCTACTATAATTCTTTTTTCATAAAAAAAAACTAAATCTTCCATTCAAACTAATAATGCATTCATTCGACTTCCATCCTTCTCAGCAAATGTTCAATTGGTTGGGACTATGAATTCAGTAGGTAAGAATGGCATCAACCCATATATTAGTTCGTATGGTGTATGTTGTGTGGACACTTTATATGCAGTTTGGTAGACCCATAATGCAATAGGTACAATTACATCCCAATCATTTTGGTTAGCATTTACCAACTTTGTTAATATTTACTTTAACGTTTTATTGATTGATTCTGCCTAACCATTTCTTTGAGGATAATAAGTGGTGGACTTATGATGTGTAATCATAAATTGTTACACCAATAACTCAATGGAGTTGTTTATGAAATGGTTCCTTTGATCATTAACTAAGTGGGTAGGACACTAAATCATGTAATAATGTTTTCATATAGAAACTTCGTAGTGTTTTTAGCTGTATTATCTCATAATGACTTCACTTCTACCTAGTCTGTTGTGTAATCGATAACAACTATAATATATTAGTTTACAGTATAACATGCTGGAGGTTTGATTGGACCCATGTAATCCAAGCCCTAGTTTATAAATGGTTCAAAAGCAAGAACTGGTTGTAGTGGACCCTTGCCACTTTTATACATAGGTGTTAGTTGTTGACATATGTTGCAAAACTGGAATGATTCTGCCACGTCCCGTTGAATTGTCAACCACTAGTAAGTTGCTATAAATATCTTTTTAATAGTATTTTTTATACCATAATGTCCAATTGGCCCATCATGAAGTTCGGTAATGATAGTATTTGTTTTAGTAGGTGACACATTACCAACGAATGCCATTTGGTCCTAATTTGTATAATTTTTCTCCATAAAATGTATATGGTGAAATGTTTCCACTCCTCCTAAAGGACATCATCTCTAAAATATCCCTTGCATAAATATTCTTTAATTGGTGTATACCAATCAAAAATCAATAAAAAAAGAACAACATCAAATAATTGATCCTCCACACCAACAACAAGTTCACCATTTCCAGCATGCAATAACTAGTCTGGTACAACATGCACCTTTCCTAGTTTATAGATTATTTTGAAATTAAATTCTTGCAATAATAATAGCCATCGTTTTATTCATCTGGTTATAGTTGGTTTATTGACTAAGTAGATCAAGGCTTGATGGTCTACAATCAATGTGAAGTTATTTCCCAAGAGATAATGATGGAATTTCTTTATAGCATAAATCATTGAAAGGGTTTCCTTCTCTGTGGTTGAGTAATTCTTCTCAGTTTTAGTCATTAGTTGGTTGGCATAATAAATTGGTTTATCAATGGTATTGTCAGGGTTTTGAGCTAACATGGCTCCAATAGCATAATTCAATGCATATCACTAGAAGAAAAATAGACTTTTTCAACTTGTCCCTATGACTATTTTCTAGTTGTAGGCGACATCTACAACTAAAAGTTGTGTAGTCGCATTGGACAAGTTGTAGTCATCCTTAGTCGAAGGCGACAACGAGGTTGGATGGAAATTGTTCAGCGTACAAATACCAGTTCATGACAAAATATGAGTATATGTATGTGGTGCAAGTATTCAATAATCATATTGGTTATTATTTTCCACTGATGCCCAAACACCACATGGTATATTAGATATTTGATTTAGAAAATTTTCATGACATCTAATAATACTACTTGTTTGATTCAAGCACTAGGATTATGACACGTGGCTTTTAATATGGTATTTACTATATTACTAAATAATTACAATATATACAAACCGTTTGATTTTACTCGTGACGATTATGACATGTGGCATCCTAGCAAGCAATGGATGGACGCCACATGGAAATTTGTGGGTCCTCCATATTTTCATCTTGTGTGTGATCTAGCATGAGGTTCGGCTAACCAAATTGCAACACGTGGCAAGATAATAGACAATATTATTTACAAATTTTCTAATTATTGAAATAACGTGAACCCTCCATTATGACCATTTCGATTCAAACACGTGGCATGTAAAGTTTAAGTTGCAAGTTGCCACGTGTCTATTGTTGATATGGAATTGCCCAATCTTGTGCAATGAGCGATCCATCGTTGGATTATGACACATGGAAACATCGCGACTAGTTTTTAGATTTTAGTTTTAAATAATGCATTTATTTACAGATAATGCATGATTTTCTATGTCGTCCAATTTCATGTTGCACATAGTAGATCCTAAATGTTTATGGCTTTGCCTAATATTTATAATAAACACAGTATATACTTATTGAGTTTTGAAACCCAATGCTAGGAGCATTTATAAATTGCCTACAATCCCAAAAAATTAAGCACCCAAGGTAAAATTACATAAGAATTTGGTAGTTTAGGCTTGACATGCCAATTTGCTTGGCCTCCCACCCAAACCAAGCTAGAAATTATTACTATGGCAATGGGTTACAAGTTCTTGCGCTCATCAATCTGATTACACGTGAACTATTCCAAGCATTTGAATAGCCCACATGGGTTTACTGGGGAAAAATTTAACATAAGTAATATTGAGTTCACCTTTCTACCTGCAAGGTCCCTAGTGCAACAACCTATTTTAGCCCACATCTTCTAATGTAAGTAAGTATATTCAAAACCTGGTAGTGCCTAGACTGTTACATTCAATTACAACCACATCCACCCCTCATGGGTCCTCTTATTGCCTCCAAATGCTCTTCGATCTGCACCATTCTTGCCATGATCAACAATACTCCAAACAACATTCCTGCTGCTTAACATCTGACAAACCAACTAGGGTCTGCTGCCATTGTCCATTCTTGTGTAGATTGCCACAAATCACATGTTTGGGCCCAACATTGAAAGAATTTGCTTAGTACAAATCTATGGGAAGTAAATAGTCAGCCCACCCAATGATTAGATTTATATGTAGTAGGGCTACTCCTCCTGGGTGTCCCATCATAGTGTGTGTTCCATCATAACATGTGTCACTACGTGCAACCCCATGATGGTGTTAGCTAAATACAAGTACAAATTATGCCATAGGATCAAGAATATAACCCATTCTACATGACAAACCTGCCATGCCAAATCACACCCATCATTAAACACACTTCAAGCTTTGGGACTACCTAGTCTGATGGTTGTTATAAAGTTGTGATACCATGTCATGATGAGAGCACCTCTATTGCAGGTCCACAAGCTTTGATGTGTTTATGGGTCAAGTCCTACAACACATCACACCCCAAGTTGCCCAACTACAAACAACTTTTGTGCACAAAACAATCATGCTTCTAGCTTCCTGGTTCCAACACTAGGTTGTCCACTTGGAATTTGTTGTAGTTCGCACAAACATGCATCAAGAGTCATCACCACATGTTATTAGTGACTCAATGAGATTACATCACCTATTGGGGTCTAGGTCAGTTTTCCAATGATAGGGTTTTAAACAACCATTAACTATTCTAAATGACAATCAGGAATGTATTGTAGCTTTGTAGTTAGTACTAGCATTCTTACTTTAGACATTGGACAGATATTTTTCATAAGAATTGAGAAAAATTCATTCTCATTATTAAGAAAAAATAGCAAGGTCAAACTTCTTTATCCAGGCATAGAAATTTTTAGAATTTTACTCAATTTTTAAACCTAAATATTGAATCACCATGCTGTTAATTATGTCACAAGATGCATCATATAACTAGCCAGTCAAGGACCAATTACAAAACTAACTCAGTTCTATAACCATTGAGTGGAGCTTGGCCATGTTGTTACAACATAATACTCAATATGATAACTAATGGGATGAGTGAGAGTACACATGCTATGGTTTAAAAATAGATTGTTTGTGCAGAGATGTTCTCAAACAAAACTGGCCAAAATTCCTTACCTTTTTTCTCCTCCCCTTCATAATGTTTTTTTCCTTAACAATAGTTATAGGCCCAACACTCACTATGTCCACTGCACCCCTTGCTTTCGCCAGAACTAACGACATTAGTTTTGCACATTGGAAAGAACCCAAAACACTGGGGCTAAAGGTATCATATAGTTGTCTTGCTAGGTGAGAAAAAACACAATCTATGTGATCATCACAATACACCCATTTGTGTTTCTTTCGAGTCAACTTAGCAGCAAGTTGGTAGATGTACATTATGCATAGGAAAACTATAAAGTAATGTTTGAAGAACATTTTTTACATACTATAGCAATGTTACAATATGGTATTGCAACAAAATTATGAAAAAATGATTTTTCCCCTTGTCCATGAGACCTAACAAATGATGTCAAGATTGACTTCAAGAAGATCCTTGTACCCATATTTGATTGCAAGATCTTTTTTTTTGGCTTGTTTTATGCATATTATTGAATAACACTATCACAATACTCCTATTCACCAACTATCCCAATATAAGAGTCTCAGAAAGCTGATAATTCCAAAAACATAATGGTAGGCATGTGAACAATGAAGATAGGGCCAACCTTTCCTTTGAACATCTTGCTCTTTGATTTGGCAACATTAATCTTCCCTTGACAGTCAATGGTGTGCTTTTCCCAAGGCTCGAACTCAATGCACATTATTGCATGTTCATGGAACTTGAAAATCTCAATTGGAAACAATGTGCTTTGCTTAATGACTTCACATGGAATTAGTCTAGTGTTTAAGAATCTACCATTCACAACAACAAAAATTGAACACAAGGTAGAGAATCCAATGTTCAACTTCACATGAAATAAGAAGCTAGATTTAGCTAGGGAAAATAAGTTTAGCAGGTCTACACCTTTGCAGTTCTCTTGTATTGCTTCAAGCACTTTCTCTTCCTCCCTAAGTTTCTTTATGGGCTTGACAATTTCCTTTTCCACTTCCTAAATCTTTGCAGTATTTTTATCTCAACACGACATATACTTGGATTGAGATGGCACTAGAATTGATGAAGATTCATCCAAACAGAAATTGCTACATTTCACATGGATGTAAGAAGGAAATAACCTTTGTAATATTTTCCTCCGCCTTCTTGAGCTTTTGCTTCAGGTGCTTTACATCCTTTTGGGATTTCAAGTCTTTGCATTCATAGCCTTGGAATTGATCTAAAGAACTCTTTAGCTCTCATTTTATTACCTGCATTTGAAGCAACTCAATATAATTTCAATAAAATGAAAGTGCATGGATTTACAGTGATGCTTGTTCTCAATAGTTGCCTTTTTTCATACATGTTAAAGCTAAAGTGCACTATTTAGGCCCAATGCATATTATACTAGTTGTAAAATAGCACCCACATTAAAAATTACTTTTATGCCAACTGACCTCATGATGTTTGGTCTTTCTATCTAAAAGGTCTTTTCCAACTTTATGATTTCCACTAAATGGGTTGCACTTTTTTTACTGTTAGATTTTCAAACACCCTAATTAAGGGCCTTCTAGAATAATTAGGAGCAAGTATCAGGAACTTCTATTTTTGTCTAGCATTTGTCCAGAAGCTTAAGAAACTTTGAGAAAATCAACATGGTTTGATCACCATACATTAGGGCTATTTCACATTCCTAAAATACTCCCTATTAGGACAAAAAGGACAACACCAAACCCAACAAAAGATAAACTAGAAAAGATAAGGTCTAAGAATGAGTATTCCCAAACATATACCGTTCCATAGTCAGGGTGCTTTCCAGTTCTACAACCTTTTCTTTGAGTTTCTGCCCATCCCTATTTGTCTCCTCTAGAGCAAGCTTTATTGTAATATTCCACCAATTTAAGACCTTTGTTTCCTTGAGCGTCTAATTCTTAACTTCATATTGACACTCTAAGCACATTTGAAACAAAGATCCATCAAAATCATCATGACAAAACCTCCATATAGTCCATGGAATGTGTTTGCACGTATTTGCATGAATTTTGACAAACATGACAAAGATGTAAGCTAAATGTCTCAATCTACAAACCTCTCTCAAGTGTCCTTTCACTTTATCCTAACTATGCTTCCAAGCAATATTGTGCAAGCTTGTATTTTCTTATTCCTAATTCCCTAAATCTTGTTATAGTGCACAAATCCCTAACTTGCTGAAAAACTTGCATAACACTTTAGTGAATTTTGTTTTTGTGTCCACAATTACACTACCATGTTATCTGGGGTGTCCAATATTTGTTCAAAATTTTTGCATGGTGATAGGAGGTGGCCAACATTCCAAGTCCTTGTGCATCAGCTCTAAGTAATAAAAACTAAAGTTTGGAGGAAGACACTCAAGGCTACTCCCTAGATGCTTTCAAGCTTTTGACAATTAAAATATCAAATCATCTTCAACAAAGATGTTGCAAGTTTGAAGCATTTTACTTACCTCAAGAGTATCCTTCTCCTTCTCTG
>Ga0209611_10001193_pt1 | contig 43392 bp, 29 predicted proteins | sample S1TSphgellanicum_3_FD_187693 | JGI IMG/M metagenome (GOLD analysis project Ga0209611, IMG submission 187693) | Host-associated microbial communities from peat moss isolated from Minnesota, USA - S1T2_Fc - Sphagnum magellanicum MG (SPAdes) (version 2) | ecosystem: Host-associated > Plants > Peat... | reverse complement strand
ATGATGTCCACAGTATTGCACCGTCTTAGGGGCACCGCAATGTCCTTTCATTATTATTATATCTTGTATTATTATTATATTATTTTTTCCAGAGCTCTTTGATTTGGCTTCGGTTACCAAGTACGTAAGTCCCTAGTAATGTTAGTGCACAGGAGTGGGTTAGCTCCGGGAACTGCATAGGCAGGTAGGTATATAGGCAGTTGTTAGGCACCTATGTACCTACCTACCAATGAGGAGGGAGAAAAAAAAAGTGGAAGGTAGTAAAATACAGACTCTTACCTACTAGGTAACTTACATGGTGCACTTACCGACTACTTATTATATGGGGTTCTTGATATAAAATTAGGTATTTGTTTGGGGGGGGGGGTTAGGGGGGAATAATTTACCCCCATTACATTACCTACTAGGTAACCCCATGGTGTAGTAATCAGCATTGGGTTGGCACAAATTGTGCTTAAGGTTTACATCCTTTCCTTAAAATTATGGCTTAAACTGGGTTGTAATGTTTATGTATGTTAATATAATTGATTGATTGAATATTTTTAATAACCTTTTTTTTTTGGGGGTTTTTATCAATCAATTCTGCAAATCTTCTACATACATATCCAAAATTTATGAATAAGAAATAGTTGTTTCATTCTAGTTAGCAATATGTATCCCACAAACAATAATGTATTTAAACCATTCAAGTGTAGGGTAAAGCCAAGGGCGAGGGAATTTACCAAAATAAGGACATACAATATGAGAGCCAAGTGCAAGCCCAATTTCAGTAATGCTTTCACTTGTGAGCTTTATGTGGTGAAAAAATTGGATGCAACCTTCAGAGTGAGGAGGAGGAGGAGGGCCTTTACAACTTTTGGTAAAGCCATTCACAACCCACTAGCTCATGGGGTGAAAAGAATAATTATGCATTATAAAGTGCCCTCCAATTTAATTAAATTACAAAAAATTCTTCTAAGAGGTATTTAGTGTTTTAGGTTACCTTGTGGGTCACCTTAATTGCATGGTGCCCAAATTCACTAGACAATTATAAGATGGAAAACCACACTAGAGTATATTGAATTCAAATAAATTTTGTCCTTTGACACCCCCCGCCCCCCCCCACCCCACCCTTTTTTTTTCTCCTTTTAAACACCTTGATCCTTTTGAGTAAGTAAAAAGAAAAATAACAAAGTCTCCTTACAAAGTGAGGTTCTTAAACGAATCACTAACTAACAGACAAATTATTACCAATGATTTCCACAACTAGCTACTGACAAATTAATAAGGTATAACAGTTAACTAAAACAGAACTCAATTAGCTAAAAAATGGAACTCCCGACATAAAACAGACAAGTAACCGAACTGATATAACCGCCCAATCCATATAACCGCACAAGACCGACATACCTAACAGGAAGGGTTAAGGGTTAACTAGTGACTAGTTGGTAGTAGGGCTATATACCTAGTAGTTTATCGTAATAGTAATACTACGTGTAGTAGTAGTAGTAATAAGTTCACTTACCTACCTAATCTAACAGAACCCAAAACAGTTAAGGGGTAGACTAACAATAATAATTAGAGCATACGTACCTACCTACTAGGATAGGTAGTCGGTACCAACGCGGCTAGTGAAAAAAAAAAATGGGCAGAGTGGCAGAGAATGAATAAAGAGGTAAAGTAATAAAAATAATGTAATTGAACTCAAGGCCTAGCAGGCTACCCAGCCCTGTTTACTATTTACTACCTACCCGCCAATTCCAAGGTCGCTATATTTGTTTATTAGCATATATGAGCTGCAATTGCAGTTGTGCCTAGTGTTGTTTTTTTTGGGGTCAATTTTGTGATATAGCCAAATGGCTATAATCCACAGTAAGATTTAACCAAAATTTGGTTACAAGCTAAATAAGTATGTAATTAAAAATAATAATCCTTCATTTTTTTGGCTACCTGATTTTCAACCATTTATAGACATCTGGCGACTTTTCTAAAATTTTGGTTAATTTCTGGCTTCTGAAAAATCCAAAAAAACTTGATTTTCGCACTTTTTAATTTTTAAATATAGCTTTCTGGCTATATATAGCCAACGAAAAAAAGAGGCTCGTATTGCCCTTTCCCTCAAGGTAGGTTGGTAGGTGCGTAGGTACGTAAGTAGGTACCTGTCTCTCTGAACTTTTACTAATCAAGCTTTCGACCCTCCCCGCTCCACCTTTTCCCCCCTCCCTCTTCGCGTAAATCTCTTCCCTCTCTCGCGAGCGGGCGAGCGAGGCTGCCGCTGCTGCTGCTGCTACTTTTTCTTCTCTCTCTCACTTTGTCTTTTTTTACAAAAGTTTTTCCGTTTCTTTCTTGTGTTCGGTTTAGCGCTCTGCAGTTTGTTGTTGTTGTTTTTTTTTTCCCCCTTAGTTTTCTCTCTCTTTCTGTGACTTGCTTCTTTCTCTCTTTTGTTGTTGGTTCTCGATTGAAGAAAAAGGAAGTTCATATTCTTCTTCGGCTGAGTCTTTGGGGTTTTGTTTTCCTTTCTCCGAGGAAACTCTTGGCATTCTGGTATCTCCATCTGTCTATCCTGTAAATTTTCTGTATAGAAAGAGTTGTGGAATTCCCACCGGTGGTGAGGTTGTTCCCTGGCGAGCAGTAGAAGCAGAAGAAGAAGAAATTTGGAAAGGATCTTTATGAAGCAGAGGATCGGTGGCCATCGGAAATGGCGTTAGTGTCTTCGGCAACCAAAGCTTCTCCTACTCAAGTGCTTGAAGAGTTCGATCGTATCAAGGGACCATGGAGTCCAGAGGAAGATGCAGCGTTGCAACAACTGGTGGAGAAGCATGGAGCTCGCAACTGGTCGCTCATCAGCAAGGGCATCCCTGGAAGATCGGGCAAGTCCTGCCGCCTGCGATGGTGTAACCAGCTGAGTCCTTCCGTGCAGCATCGTCCCTTCACCGCCTTCGAAGACTCTGCCATCATCCAAGCCCATCACCTGCACGGCAACAAATGGGCCACCATCGCTAGGATTCTTCCCGGCAGAACCGACAATGCGATCAAGAACCACTGGAACTCGACTCTTCGTCGTCGCCATCTCGCGGAAACAACGACCTCTTCCGAGAGGGAGAGGAGGTCGTTGCGCCGCGGCGCCGCCGAGACGACGACTGCGGACGACGGCGTCAGTAGTCTGATCCGGATCTCCAACAACAACAACGATGAGGAGGAAATTGGTAGTTTCGATGGACGCAAGCGCAATAGCAACGAAATCTCCATCTCCATCTCCACAGACGGAAGCTTGCAGGAAGAGAGTGGGTGGGAAGTGGATTCGCACAGGCTGAAGAAGTTGAGTTTTGGGAAGACTGAGGACAACGATGATCATCACGCGCAGCAGCAGCACAGAAGCAACAGCAAGAGGCTTAGCATCTCCGGAGCCGATGACGATGCCGCCGCCCCTCAAAGGCTTAGAAAACTCAGCTTTGCTGGATCCGATTCTTCGGCCATGTCTTCCTTCCTGCCGCCATCTGATCATGACATCCCCGCCAAGCTCAACAAGAAGCACGGCTTTGGTTCCGAGTCTTCCACACTACTCATGCCTGCTCCTCCTTCTCTCTTCCGTCCTGTACCTCGAGCCTCGGCTTTCAACACCTTCACCCCCACTCCAGTTCCGCCTCCTCCTGCTCCTCCTCTCTCCTCATACTGCCATGCTTCTTCTTCTGCACTAGGTGGTGTGCAGCAGGACTCCATTGTGGAAAGACACAAGGACATGATCCACAATCAGGTCGAAGAAGAAGCACTGGCGACGGTGGACCCAACCACTTCTCTTAGCTTGTCGCCTCCCGGAACTGACCAGAGTTGCACCACCTCGCAAGCATCAGCAGCAGCGGAGCAGCAGGTAGTGGAAAAAAAACAGCCACCAACAACACCCATGTCGTCGTCGGCTTTCACAGAAAGCTCGACAGCAGCCCACGTGTATCAAGCCCCATCCATGAATGGCTTGTTCTTCGGACCCAACTCGGAGACATGTGCAAATCTGCTGAGTGGAGCCGTGAAGTCTGCAGTTGCACAAGCTCTGGCTCCTGTTTTTCCTCCTCCTCAGCCAGTGGCACAAGGTGGCATGGGTGCAAACTGGCCTTCTTCTTCTTCTTCTTCTACACTGGCACCACTTGGGAGCAGCAGCAACAGCAGCAGCAGTTATGGCTTGGATGCAGCTGTGAATGCAGGCTTATTGGCAATGATGAGGGATATGGTAGCCAAGGAAGTGCACAACTACATGGCTGCTGTGCACTCCTCTTCCTGTTTCCCTTCTTTCCATGCCTTCGCCACTCATCATGAGCATGCCACAAGCTTGGCCTCACGGGCCACCACATTCTCCAACCAACCTGAGTTCCTTGGTGCCATGGCCACAACTGCTCCCCGCAAAGCTGTGTGAGTGAGCTGCCTACCCACCTGCCCTTCATGCCCTTCCTTTTCACCACTGCCTCCTGAGTTCCAACTCTTGGCCTCATCATCAGAAGCTTGAACCCCGGTTTTTGCCTGCCTTATTCTTTTTCGCCACCTCCTCAATTCCAACTCTTTGTCATATCAGAAGTTAAGAATCCCAGTTTCTACCTGTCTTACTTTTCACCACCTCCTCAGCTCCAACTTTAGTCACATCAGAAGTTTGAACCCCAGTTTTTGCCCCCCTTCTTCTTCTTCTTCTTCTTCTTTCAGCCTCCTCAATTCCAACTCTTGGTCACATCGGAAGTTTGAACCCCAGTTTTTGTCCCCACAAAACAGCACCAACAGTTTGTGCTCTCCACTCCCCCAAAACCCCAATGCTTGCCTTCTCTTTTTATTTTTTTCAGTCCTGAGTCTACTACTATGGAGGGTTGAGTATTTTTACCTTTAGTATCCTCAACGTATGTGTTGTTGGGATCCACAACATTTCGACAATGCAACCTCTCATGGGTGGCAAATCAGTTTAGTTTTCATGTTGTCTTTTGAGATCCGAACTGCCCGCCAACATCATGTTTGTGAGTCTGTGTTTTTTTTGGTTGGGGTTCCTCAAATCATTTCTCAATCTTGCTTGAAATCCTCTTCTCTTTTTTTAATCTTCTACTTCCTTCTTTGTCCCAATTGTTTACTGTTCATCCCTCTCATCATTCTCCTCTTGTTACTCTTATCTCTTGATAAGAAGAAACAAGAATTGGCTGGGTGGGTTATATTCATAGTCCCATCTGCTCCTTTCTACTTTGCCCCCCAATTGTAGCTTCCCTCTACATCTCTCCCCAATCTCTTTTGTTAGAAAAGAAAGGATTGATTCAATGTTCGAGGAAAAAAATTGTTGTAACATTTTTTTCCCTTGAATCCCCTCCCAAACAGACAGGATTCTTCTCAAACTCTCTTTTGCAACAAAGAGAGTATAAGCTATCGTTTAGCACCTTTTCTACACACTAGCCATCCAATTCATCCAGGAATCCATCCCAAGATCTCTCCTCCAGCCCCAAATACTAGAACAGTTACTCCTTGAATAAGAAGCATCAACAAGTTTTGTGCTTTGAAGTTTGTAGCATCAATAAGCCCCAAAACTCTGACTACCTATGCACAGATACGTATAAATATATACATATATATATTGAGAAAGAGAGAGAAATCCTTTTCAGTCTAGCAGCACATCCCTCCCTTTCTCTCTACCTGGTAGTTAAGTCCATCACAACTGCAGTTATGGCATCTAAAATTTCATTTGATGTCATCCATAAGGGACTCCTACACTGGGTTCTTCCATAGTCACTCCATGCGCAACGCCTTCTTTTTTCACCAAGGCACAGTGTTCAGTGTAAATAAAATGTGCCTTAGAGTTAGGGTTAGGACAATTGTGAATATTGAGTTTGGCCCCCCTCCTCCTCTGCCCCCTAATTGTTCATGTTTTTTTGGTTTTTGGTTTTTTGGCTGGAAACTGGCACAAGGGTTACCTATCTACCTTCCATGTAAATTGTGGAGTTATATCTCTCTGCAATCTTATAGATGTGTTCCTAGTTTTAGTCTCTCTTTGGACAGGATTTGTTGGGAATTTGTTGCCCCAATGCCTCTGCCCTTCCTTCTAGTGTATATTGATAATTTGTGTTGCGAGAACAATGCAGATCAGTGATTGAGAGTGCCAAAACTGTACAGTTCTTCTGCTGGAAAAGCTTTATACAAATTTTGCCCTATTTGTTTCCACATTTTGTTGACATGTGCAGCTAGCTAAGTTTTTACACACTTGTTTCAGATATTGGGTTTTCTGTGAGAAGTAGCCTAGCCCTATTGTGGTTTTGTTTCCAGCGGCAAAATGTTTTTTATCCTTGACTCTGGACTCAGCATTTGTACATTGTGAAGATCTTGGCAGTTGTGAATCTGGACTCAGCAATTGTACATTGTGAGGATCTTGTGCTTGGGCACTATTAAGCAATAAGTCCAATCCTTTTTTTTGTGATCTGAGTTTGTTTCTATTATCTATCATTATACACAAATGTAAGAAAAGATGATTCAAGCGACATAGTAGATCTGTTGAAAATTTTGAAATTGTGGGTACAGCCCTCTGAAAGGGCATCAATTATCAGACGATGTGCCTATGATCCAACAGCTTTCTTCCTGCTGATCAACTTTCAAAATCTAGCTGTTATACTAGGTATTCTAGAGCAGTAGTTGGAAGCAAAAAGAAAAGGGGAGTTCATTGGCTTTATTGCAATTTGAAGTTCACCAGCTCAACAAAGAATGGTTACGTGGTTGTCACCAACCGTTGCTGAAGATTGCAAGTTAGATTATATCTCAGGACCAATGACTAAAAGGGAAGAAAAACAATCATTTTGTCAACTAAGAGTGCACCTGTTGTGACTCACTGCTTCCTTTTCAGAGGTTGGTGGTCACTTTCTAACTACCTACCAGCGGTAATTGCCTTTCTTTTTTGCCACAACAGTGGCGATCACCTTCTAACCCTGTTAGGGAGAGAGGGAGGGAAAGTACTTAGATGACCCAGTTACTCCTTGTATAGTTGTTGTTCTTGGTTATAGGCAACACCCATTGCTTGGCTCAATTTGTGAAACTCCAAACACATTCAAAGGTGGTCACTAATACCTGAGCTAGTTGATTCATGCAGACTAGTGAAACTACCGAAGGTTGTCTGAAAATCATCTTTTGTACCATTATCATCCTGAGACTGATATGAATTGCCATATGGGATTGGTCAATTTCAGAGGCAAGTGCTAAAATCAATTAATTTTAAGCTGCAAGGCCATTTTGGCACTGACACTGAAATTTTGAAGGTTTGGCACATGGGTTCTCAAATATTCAGTTTCGGTGTTTTATACATGTCTCTTGTCCATTACTTTTTCGTCATTATAGCTCTCATAAGATATCTTGTGATTAGCATTCAAGAATAGTGTTACAATCTTAAATTTAGACTAAAAAAGGTCTCCACTACGCTTCTTAAGTTACAAAGATTCCTTTCTCCTATGCAATGTCGGCCTTAGAGGTCACATTAGGCAACATGCACCAACTTTCACATTTTCTTGTTTCTTGTTACTCTTAGGTATAGTAATTGTTAATGAAAGGAATGACAAAGAAAGATCCAAATTAGAATATCCAAATCAAGGCTTGGAGTTCTGTATGCTGGCAAATTGCTAATCTGCATGAATGGGATCTACACAATAACTAATTCACATCGCCAAACTCGCTAAGAGCACCAACTTGAATGCATGCATCTAGAAAGCAGTATAGCAGATCCCAGAGCATATACAAGATGATGCTGTTGTTGCTAAACAAATTCTTTTGTGCTAAATCCGGCAATGTACATTAGCTGGTTGTGAGTTGTGAGCTAAAGCTAACATCCATCTCCCATGGAAGTTCCGCCCTCTCTCTGAAGTCTGTAATCTGTACACATCAATCCTCCTTGTACTACTTTGCCTTTTTTGGTCAGCATTCTTCACTAGTCCAAGAAGTAGAACAAACTTGTGTGAGCTTTTTGGCCCCACCCCTTTGCAAAATGTACAGGGTCATTTGCTGTTCTCCAAGCTTCTTCTTATTTCTTGGAAAGCCAGTAGGTAGTTGTGTCCCCTTTGCTCCTTCACTTTGTCTTATCAGTGGTGAACAAACAAGCCGCTCAATTGTATGTCCCTGCAGTTAGCCTAACTTGAAAATGGTGACAAACAAACAAATGAAGGAATAGGAATTCTGATCAGCCAATGAGGCAATGCAGCATGCACCCAAGAAGCCCAGGGTTTTTTCTTTTTGGGGGAAGGGGGGGGAAGGGTGGGTATTGAATTTTTTGATTTCTTGTTGTTCCCATCAAGATGAATGAGTGTCCTCACTTATATTCCATTTGTGATTTTCAAATGGAAAAAATTATACTAGGGTTTACAAAAATGTCCATTCAGCGTTACATTTTGTTTTCATTTTTGGCAAATTGTTGCCAATTTTGAATTTTTTTAAAAAACATAGCTACCACTACAAAGAAAAAATGGGGGGCAATTTTATTTTCAATCGCCAAAAAAATCCAATAACAAATGGGATGGACCCAAAAATGTTGACAATAGACCTTAGAATCACCATCCTATACTTTAAACCCTTTGTGAATGTTGTCAAATGGTCACATTGAAGACTTTCAATTTCATCAAATTGTTACATCTTTGTTGTCAAAGTTTCAACATGTTTCTTGTGAACTTCATTTGTTTATTGCGTGCAAGAATTGGCTAAAACTTCTTTTAAAAGTGATTGTTTTTTTTGCCCAATGGTTGTTTCATGCAATGGTTTGTCACCAACTTGCTTGGGAGTTTTGTTGTATTCACACCTAATTATGCCAGCTTTGGCCTTGGGGCTCACAACCAAGGGTAAAACATGAGAGGGAAGTAGGTTGGAAGAATGTTCTAAAATTCAAACACGATCCCACAAGGTTGCAAGAATGAGTTCTAACACTTTCAAGTGGTTTTTCTCACTATAGGAGTTAGAGCCTCATGATGTCATGAATTTTTGGGACAAAAGTGTGAATAATAAACAATCTCCAAATCAAACCCTTTTTAGATTGTTGAAATTTTCTTTTGAGTGCAAATATTGAGAATGAGTTTTCATTCTACGTCTAGAGATCTCAAAATCAAATTACCAAAAGACATCACAAGTCAAATTGACAAATTTTGATTCTCAACCATTAAAACCCAAGAAACAAAAGTCAAAACACCTTCAATTGGAATATGCATTACAATGTTAGAAAGGTCTTTCCGAAGGTTACAACTTTATAATTTAAGAGTTTTTCAATGGAAACATGTATGCAAGAGTTATCAACTTGCAAAATTACACGATACATAACTTGACAAACTCAATAAATTTCAAAACATCTTCCCTAAAACTTCAAGACTTTTGCCACTTTGATGATGCAACCTTAGTTGCTATCACAGAATATGCTATAGGAAGGAGAATGATGAGTTCTTTCCAAGTTTGTGCTATGATGTATCTTGTGAATAGGGACGTTTCTGGTTTGTCATTGCACCATTTTGATTTCAATTTGCACACTAATTACCTTTTTCTTGGTTTGTGCAAATACATTCATCTTAACTTTTGCTTATGAGTCCATTTTAATCTTATGTGCCTTTTTTTAAAAAAAACATTGGAGTTAAAGAATGTGCCTTGGGTTTACATTCCATTGCAAAACCAAAAATCAACTTATTTTTACCCCTAATATCCCATTATGTGATTTCTTTTCAAGAGTTACAACAAAAGTTAGACAAAGGTGGATGTGGTCTTAGTGTTGTTGAGAAGCCTTTAGTGAATAGGATTTAATGTAAGCGGTTTGGAGTTATTAGACTAGGAAATAATAATGTAAGGGTGATTTTTTCACTAAAATTCCAACAATGATGAGAAAATTCAAAAATCACAAATGGGAATTTGATTGTTAAAGGGGGGAGAAAAAAAAATTGCAATTCAAACTTATGCCAAAAAATTGGTATATTGAATCTATCATGACTCTTGTCCAATGTTTCTTTTGAGAATCTTTTGAACCTCAAACAGGAGAAAACTAACAAACGTCCAAATGATACAAACGGTTTATTGGGAAATGATGAGCCCAAGTTGCCACACTATGAGGTCAAAAAAACTGAAGTTGCCACATTGAAGCAATAGGTTCCAATCAACCCAAAATTTAGATTCAAAATCAAAGATTAAAAAATGAACAATTTTCGGAGATTTCTGAAGGTGCATTTCTGGTTATTTCAAAAAAAATAACAGAGATTATCGACTCTTTTTCTACTCTTCCTTTGGGTGATCACCGCTTTGGCTCCAATGAAAATTCCTACAAAGAACACTCTCTAGTTCCAACAAGCCCCCACATTATAGGAAGGATCCTAAATTTTTGAACTCCCCTCTCTTGTGTCTCACCCAATGCAGGTAGCTCCTCTTGTGCATGATCACCAGCCTTCACAACTTTGGAATAAAAACCTTGATCTTATCACCACAAATTCAATGATTTTTCACATAAGCTTAATTCTAAGTCTGTTTGGGCATGTAACATTCCATTGCAGCAATCGTTCCATTGCATGAATGTGGCATTCCCCATGTGAAATGTGTGTTCCGAAATTGGGAACACAGATTCCAATGTGGGAACATGACATTCCCTTATGAGGTGATGTGCCCAATCCACATCCCCATTTGTCATCACCATGTGTGCCATGTCATTGCCACATAGGCACCATGTCATCACTTCATTGGCAACCATGTCATAACCATGTCATCACTTCATTGGCAACCATGTCAAGCCCTTACAATAAATGTGACCAAAAAGTCCACACTTGAACCCCTGCACCACAATCTCCCCGCACTAAATAGCTACCCCCACTGACTTGATGTCCAAGCATGGACAAGGAAATAACAACACCAAAGAGCAATGACATTCTCCCTAATTAACCCATTGACATAATCACACAAGCCATGTTAAGTAAAACAAATGTAAGAAGGTTGAACAGGGAAAACATGCACACCAAATAGAAGCAAAAAAGATGGATAATAAGCATAACAAGTCATGCAAGCTATGTTAAGTAAAACCAATGCAAGAAGGTTGAAGAATGCAAAAATATGCACACAAATAGAAGCAAAAAATGGATAACAACTTAATGATGCAAGAATGGAGAATTGCTGAACAAGAAACAAACTAAGCCCGACAAAAAGGTACAAAGCCTTGGAAAGAGTAGAGCAAGAAGCAGAGGTAGTTGTACAAGTGCAAGCACAAAAAAAGAAAGATGAAATTCACCAAAATTGGTACTTCCTTTAGTACTGCATCATTTACTCATGGAGAGTATTAGATGTGTATTAAAACATGTCTCAATAGATTAACAACATTGTTAACATTGGTTGAACATGCAACTTTATTAGTTGAAGAAAACGGATGCAAATGTACATCAGAACATTTCACCACCCTATTCAACTACAAAATCAATAATCTTCATTATTGATCACAGTACAAAGACTCACTGTGTGACTGCGCATCATCAAGTACCTGCAGCTTCTATGGTTTGTTGGTACTCACTGGGAGGGTTGTCATGCTCTGTTGCTTGACCCATGTTCAGGAGAAAAAAGCCACTCTGCAAAAAACAGAGTGGAAACAGATGTGAGTCTGCTGCCAAACATGGTCCATGTTGATGTGAAAGATTTTCATGGATGCCACAACGAAAACTCATACATGGCCACCTTGCATGAAAATTGGCTTATGGAGTGGTAAGAGGAGAGTCCTACATGTATCAACAAGCTGCAACTGTGGAACTCAGGAATGGGTGCAGTGTCATTGAGTCTACCCAGTCCCTGGTAAAAGACACAACTTATAACATCAAACAAGATAGTTGACCTCCTGGCAGAATTCAGGGTCTTGGGGTGAAGATCTGAAGATGAAACAGGCAGTTGATCTGCATCTGTCAGGTGTTACAATTGATATACATCCAATCATGGAAAGCCCATTCCATTGGCATGTTCTACATCATCCAGTATTCACACTCTACCACAAAAATCAACCCCATTTATGCGCTTTACTTTCTCATAATTTTTGAGTTGAATGTTCAGAGGCTTTACTACCTCAATGGGGCACTGTTTCACCACTTCTTGTGGTTCTGGTCCAGAACAGATGCCAAAGACCTGTTATCCTGAATCTTGAACAGCAGCAACCAAAAATTTAATGTCAAAGGAAACCCAAACTTCAACCTGTCATCCAAAGCATGAGATCCCTAAGTTGAACTTACTCTGGGACTTACAAGCATGTGCAGCCTCAATTCCATTCCAGCATAAGCAATAGTTGCCCACATATTTTAACCCGTTGGTCAGGTAGTTGCAGCTAAAAGATTGAAACAAAAGGGGAGAAAAACCAACCCAGACTGATTTCAGCCAATTGAGGACTGTGAAACATCGATGCTGGCTTGATGATGAATAATAGGAAGCCAGAAACATGGTTATCTTCTCTGTTTATTGCCACTTCATTGTGGCCCCTTCACAGACTCAACAAGCTGCAGGCCTCCAGCATCATCTTGACATGCATTCAGATGCTGAGTGATCCAATTCTGATGTTCCACAGTTGTATTAGTTGCTTTGCAGAATGGTTTCAGAGGAAATTGTGTACATGGCTCACTTGATTGCCCAACTGTGCACAAAGGCTGCCCATCATGCTCAGAATTCTCCCCCATTATGTTGAGAATAAGTGGCTGTAAACCACCAATACCTGCCAACTAAGAAGCAATTAGCACATGATACAAGGTACTTGTAACAACCACATGAACACATACAGGTAAGAGAAGTCCATGATGTCCACTGGTTTAAAATGGTCCACAACACAGTAGCCCCACAATGAGTTCCATAGCAAAAGACAATAGCAGCATACAAGGCAAAAAGTTCACCTTGTGCAACATAGCCAAATGTAGAGAAGGCACTGGTGGCAATAACATTGCTGAAGCTCAACAGCCACATCTCCAAAAATGCAAAGTGAGCCTGGTGGACAGATTTGTCTTGGTGTCCCTGCAGGCCACAGATTTGTTGTGCACATGTGCTCAATCTATGTTAGTCAATTGATAGATACAAGCCATGCATGTGCTGCTCATGATGTAGACCATGAGCAAGACAACCACAGTGGAATGTTTCCTTCCAAGATTGACTTCTGCAATTGTGACAAACAATCAAATACAGTAGTAACTGTCACAATACAACAAGATGAAGCACAACTGAAAGACATCATTGATTGTTCCAGTTGAAATGTTTGCATCTCAAGTCATGTTAATGCAATTAGATCTTACCAGGTGTGAGACCATGTGGACATGTACACTGGGGTTGTCCCTGTAAAAAGCCTTCAGTTCATCGTAGTACTTGACTTGGAGTGATGCCACAAGCACTGAGATCTCTGTGACCTGCCATGCCCCCTGCTTTGTTGGAAATATGCCTGAGAGCTCAGACAGGTTTCCTTGTGTCTTTGCATCTGGCAAAACCTACAAATGCCAAGTGTTGCATTTACAATCACATCTATAACCTTCACAACTGAAAGGCTGTCAAAATATTCTTGGCTACATCTTAGACACTCATTTGCAGATGACTCTGGCATATCAAGCGAAAACATAGAACAAAGATATTTGGATGATTAAATGCCAACAGCTAGCATTTCTAGCCAAGAAACTTTGTTGAAAGACCTCTCTTCTGAAGGCACTTTCTCAGAAGGAGAAATGTGAACCCTGGCAGTCCAACGTATAATGGGGGTTTCTCTGCTCTAATTTATCTCTGAATTAATATACTCCAGAAAGCCTAACTCTTGACCTTTAGTTTGTGAAAATTTCCAATTTCATTTGATGTGATGCATATTTACACATCAAGAAAGAATCAGAAAAGTTTAAAGTACAACCTTATGCATGAGCAGACAATCAACAATCTGCTTGTGAATGACAGGGTCAAAAGCCTCAGGGTTTTTTCGGTGAAGGGTTCGCACTTGAACACCGACCTGAACTGTGGAGTCTAAATCATAGTCCTGATACACATGCTCAATGTGCTTCCACACATCATTTCTGGGAAGCAGAATAAGACGTGCAAGCTGGGGAAAAACCTCTGTCTTTGAAGGGAAGAGTGGATCAAGGCGTTCCCAAAGTGATGGAATCATGAACAGCTGGGACACATAGTATTGATTTGAAGTCCATCCAAGCCAGCGAATATCTTTGAGGAACTGATGGGTGTTATCACACAAAAACTCATCATCACCCCAATCCTGTGACCCAGAGTAGATTTCACCCACATTAATCAGGCATTTGTGGAGTGCTCATCACTCTTTGACCACAAATGAAACAAGTTCTGAAAGATACAATTGACTTCATGCTTCAACCTCCAAAAACATGAGTAACCCATCACATCAACCCCATGGTTGCAGAGAAATTACCTACATGTGTGTGCTCCAGGTGCAAATTCACCACATCCATATTTCTGTAGCCTGCCTTTATTGCTGCACCAAGTGTAGGAGACTTTGCAATGGTAGCAGTAGGAAAATCTCTAGGGAGAAGCCAGTGTGATCCAGGGAAGGGCTCACAGAGAAGTTGCTCCAAGAGCTTCTTTGGCTCAATCAAGAGCACACGATCGGTTGCCAAAGCATACATGAAGGCTGAAACAAGGGCCAGGATGCGATTACCTAAGCCATATCGAGGTTCCAAAAACACCAAGTACTTGCAGGTATTGTTCTCTTGCTGTCTGTTCAAAAAGACATTTTTCAAGTTCTTTCCATTGGAGCATGATCTGTGCATCTCTTCATATTGCCTCCATGCTTTGTCAAACTTTGCAGACATTGCAAACTTCTGCAGATTCTTCTGGTTTAATAGTTTATGTGTGCGACTCAGGCAATTCAGTTCACTCACCTGCTTCTGTAAGATCAGAAAAAGCCTTGATTACCTTCTCCTAACAGTTACTCATCAAGCATCATGACAAAAAACAATGTGACATCACGATACTCGAAAACTGCATTGGTACAATCCTCTAAAATGAGAGCAGAAAATCAAAGTCAATTTCTCTGGACTCCTAGTGAAACTTGATGTGTAAATCACTTGAGCTGCAGACTGTGATGCTTTGATGGGCAAAAGAGTTGCTGCAATGCATGATATTCATTGGTATGATATTCAGACCTCAGACATGTAGCTGATGATGCTGGCAGCCCTTGTCCAATGGAAAGTAGGCTGACCGTACATGCAAATGAGGGAGATGAGCAAGCCACAGCTCCCTAAACTCCAGAGCAAAACTTTTTTACATGGAATCTTTCGATCCTTCATTGCAATCATTGCTAAGTTTACTCCTGCTATTTTTCTGTTCACCTAAAACACAAATGAATCAGCGCTAGAGAAGGCAAACAGTAAAATTCTGCATTGCAAAGAAGTCAGTTTCCAGCAGAATCTTCATGTTATTTGTATCTTTGGCAAGGATCAATCAAACAACACTCAAGGACAAGAATCTCTATATCATCTTTTCTATGTCCTAGAGCATCTAAGGCATGCAAAAGGATGTGGATCAAAGGGAAACTAACGCATGATGATGCAGATCAAAAGGAAGAAAACTGCACTGATGCAAAACAACAAACCTGAGAGAAAGGCCAAACAAAAAGTATTGAAAACTTTCAAAAATCAAGAGAGACGCATCTGGCTGTGCGTGCCAAAGCTCTCGCTACTATAAGCCTAAAACTCCAGTATCCTTCCGCTTAGCAGAAACATGTATGGACTGCACACAGGCGAGACACGACTGTCAAGTTGCTGAAATACCTGAAGATCCGTTGAAGAAACGTCAACTTCCGCCCCGAAATTCAACTTTCGTAGGTGTTAAAAACCAAGAAAAAATTGCGCCTAATTGTACTGCTTCGAAAAATGAAAAAAGAAAAGCGAGCACAGATTTCTCTTCTCCACTTGAAGGAAAAAATCACAACAACGAGGCAAGGAAAACAAAAGATGAAGAAACAGACAGAAGAGAAAGAGCTTTTTTAGAGCACTTAGAAGAAGCTCTACAAGAAGCTCGCTCTCTGAAGAAAATTTCATCCATGTCGTTTGTTTCATCCAGTCTCAGAGCGATGAAGAAACAGAAAACAAAGAGCATCTCGGACGCCAGAAGCTCTGATTCCTGAAGAAGATTTCATCCTGTCATATTTTTCATCCAGTCTCAGAGCTGCTTCTGGTCTTGCTTGCTGCTTCGCTTCAGGAGAACGAGCTTTCTTTCCGTTTGCAGCTGGTTTGTACATGTTAGAAGAAAAACATCGAGCGAGCTTTGCCGCACTCTTTGGGACCAGTTTTTTTGGTTGGTTGCAATCTCGGCGGCTCTGTAATCCGTTTGGCCTGTGGAGGTTTTTGGGCCGCTTTTTTTTTTTTTTTTTTGCAAAAAAGAGTTTTGAACAAGAAGTTGAGGCACGAGCTTTGAAGTTTGTTGCAGGGTGTGTTTCTCTCTCTCTCCATGTCTAGTGCGGAAGCTTTGTGCAGGAGTATGGAACACTGAGTTGTTTGATTTTCTTTTAATGTTGTTGGAAAGAGTAGAGAGAGACAGAGCTTCTTAACGTTCTTCGTGTGTGCAGCAGTCTCTGCGAGAGAGGGGAAGAGAGGGTTTTGGGAATTTGTAGGGTTTACTGTTGTTGTGTATTGGCATTTGTCGTGTATTGTGCTTTGCAATATCTTTCACTGAGCTGCAGCTAGCTGCAATTCCCGGCAAGTGTACGACGCGTTTTTTCACACTATGAGTTACATGCATTGCAGGAAAAGGAAGGGTTTTGTATATACTTCTTCTTTGTATATACTTCAACTGCAGGAATGGAGCCAGTTTCAGAGCTTTTGACAGAGCAGGAAGCTGCCATTTATGATCGCCAGATCCGAATTTGGGGAGCGGATGCTCAACGGAAGTAAGCAATTTCCAAACCCTATGAGTGTCATCGTTATCATCAGAATTATTGTACCGCATGCTGTAAATGCAGGGAACAGGTTCTGGCAGACATCAGATGCTTGGTTCACGAGAATTGGACTTTTCTTTGCATTTGCAGTCCTCAGCAATCCAAAGGCATTGAAGGTTTAGGTTTAAGCTGGTGACTAAAGCTTCCTGTGCTGGTTTTGTGGGGTGCTCAGATTAAGCAAAGCACGAATACTGGTTGTTGGCATTACAGGCGTGGTTGCAGAGGTAATCTGGAGCTCCTTCTATGAAGTGCTTCATTTTTTTGCTACAATGTTTGCAACTTGCTTGATTCAGCTGGTGAAATGATGCTTTGTTTTGACTGCAAAGGGGTTTTGCCTGCAGACATGCAAGAATATTGTGCTGGCGGGTATAGGCAGCCTTGTGCTCATTGATGACAGTCCCATGACGTTTGAAGCCTCAGCTGCCAACTTTTTGGTTCCCTTTGATGAACTTGAGGGTCAGGGCAACAGCATAGCCACAGTGTGTGCCAGTTCATTGCGGGATTTCAATCCAATGGTCCAAGTCTCAGTTGAAGAAGGTGTGCACAAAATGCAACCTGGAAACATTCGACTAGTAAAATTTCTTTGCTGAGCAGATCTTGAAATGAAAAGCCTTCTGAGGAACACATACATGCAGGTTTGTAGCATATTTTGTAGGATATACAGGGATACCACTTCAGACTTTGCTCTTTGATACTGGGTCATGGAATCTTCCACTGAATTGCATTACATTGCAGGAGGGATCTCCAGTAAGCCTGATGAGTTCTATGACAGATTTGATGCTGTCATCATGGGTCGTTCGTCCATTACGCTGAGGGTCAGTTGCTCTTATTTACCCTATATGTTTCATTTTGCATCTGTGTTCTTTTGTTCATGACAGACATTCTGCTTATTCTTAGGTTAACAATCTCCTGAAAAAGGAAGACTGAGCGTGTTGCAGACGCAAGTGAATGAGGCGTGCAGGAAAAGGCCTCATAGAGTTGCATTCTATTCAGTCGACTGCAGGGGGACCTGTGGAAGCCTGTTTGTGGATCTGCAGAGGCATTCATTTACCTCAAAGGTTGTATCTGTCCCTTTGTGCTAAGTAGCCAGTGGTTCACCTTTTGCAATGGTACTAGAATCAGGTTGACTAGTTTGAACTAGTTTGTATCAGGTTATCTGTTTCACCTAACAGCTTGTGGGTTGGTGTTATGTCTATACAGAAAGCAGGTGATGACAAAGCTGCACAGCAAGATATATCATTTCCCAGCCTTCAGGTTAACACCTGTCTGCTCTTTCCTTCTCTTTGCATGATAGTAACTCCACAATTTTTGCTGCCTTCTTATTTCAGTTAACAGAAATCTATTTCTCAGCAATTGTGTGGTGACTTCTGTTCTGGCAGGAGGCATTGAATGTGCCATGGAGCAGCTTTAACAAAAGGACCTCCAAACTTCTCTTTGCTCTCAGAAGTGGGTGCCGAACACTAACAAATCTCAAGTCGTTTGTAACCATTGGTTTGCTGTCTTCAAAAGTTTATGCTGTTGAAGCTCTATCTCTTGTTTCTCTCTTTTTCTTCATTTGTTCTTATTTGGATCTTTTTCTTTTTTTTTCACCTCTCTTTTTGTGCTCTTTTTTCTTATTGGTTGGTCTTCTCTTCTCTTTCAGGTTCTGTTCAACCAGTTATCATAGTTCTCCTGTTACTGCTGGTCTTGTAACAGAAACTCAAGTACACTGGTTGATGTATGGCATTGACTGTTGGGGGAGAATGAAGCCAGTGTGGATATCATAGTAGTTGTTCAATACCATAAATGTTTCATTTTAAGGTCTCTGAATATGCCCAACTGGCACGGTTCTAATTTTTCCATAGTCTTGGCATTGTTTCTGTTTTCTGTGTCCTTTGGGGTTGGGTTCCTCTTCTTCCTGTTTGCTGACATGTTAGATCTGAAGTTTTAGAACCTTGTTATTGGGTCATCTTTCAATTCTTTTCAGGTTGACTTAAACCAGAATAAGTATGGAGAAGTTCTCAGTATCTATGAAGACACTGTTGGTTAGCGTACCTGAGTGAAAACTGCTGCTATCACTAGAGCGTTCAAGTTGTTGTTCTAAGATGTCGTTGTTGCAGCATATGTAGGTGCTATTTTCTTTTCAGTGGAAAGTGATGGTTTTTTCTTTTTTGGGTTTTCCATTTGTGCAGTAATTGACCAATTCGAAGTGGGTGTGGGACGTAGGCCTGGGCAGCTTTCTTCCCAGGACTTGCCAGACCTAATTTCTTACCGGGGCAAAATGTGTGCAATCCAGGTTCTCACTTTTCCTATGTGGGCTGAAGCTAATGCTTTATGCTCTTTGATTCCATGTATTGACCAGCAGCCATCTCTACAATGACCCAAGCTTCCATACTCTTCCTGCTAGCTCTTACTTTATGGATTCTGCTTTTTATGCATTGCAATCTACAGGTCCAGGTCATTTAAGTGCAACTATTTGTTTTGAAGTGCAGAAGGTACCAGAAAGCTTTGTTCCAGACAATCTACTTCAAAAACTAGCAAGTGTTGGGGGCACAGAACTCCCCCCTGTCTGTGCTATCATTGGGGGTATTCTTGGCCAGGTATACAAGCCTGCATATCATGGATGCTCAGAGCCCATTTTTGTTGTTATTATTCTGAAATGCAGCATCTAAGAGGGAGCATTGTTCTCATTGTTTTGGTTGTATTGTTCTCTCTCTCTCTCTCTCTCTGTGCCACCTCTCTTAACATCTCTACTTGAGTGCACAGGAGCTGATAAAGGCGATGTCATGCAAAGGGGAGCCTCTCAAGAATTTTTTCTTTTTCGACGCATCTGATGGCAAGGGTATCATTGAGTGTGTTGTCCCCTCACAAATGAATGACCATTAGTTGCTGACATGGTCTACTTGCAAGCAGACATGAATCTGTCTTTTGTGAACAGTAATTGGAAGAGCTGCATGAAATGGGATGGTATTTTCTTCATTTTAACCCCCCAGCAAACACAATGTATTTCTACTCTCCAGACATGCCGGAAATGGGTTTTGGAGCTGCTGTGGTAAGAACTCTGGACCAATATTTTTGTACACACTGCTTTTGTAATCAGGCAATTACCAATGGATAAATGTAGTAATAACTTTGTGTCCCAACTGTAAGAAGCATTATGTTGCTTCTGTCTTCAATGACATCAATTCTCTTGGAGGCACTGGTGTAAAGTCAAGCTTGTCAGAATCTGCTAATAAGTTTGAGCAAAGTGTGGCCATTGTCTCTGCCTTTCTGTGAGGCTTGTCAGGTCCACAAAAACCCTATGGAACAATCTTCAGTTTTGTCTTGTTGGCGAGACATGAGAGATAACTTGGGAGGCCAATTGGTCAGGCAATCTCTAAATGAATGCATCCCAAAGGTCTGTTCATCTTTCTCTTCATACATGTAGGTCAGATCTATTCACATGATTGTCGATGTTGATGTTATTTTTTGACCAAACCCATGATCAGGGGTGATGTGCTCAATTTGGAATGATCTCATTTTTAAAATATTGAGTTTATGTTCAAAACCATATAAGAAATGAGAAATCCCGATTACAGTCCATACTGTAACTTTGTATATTCACCTTGCCCGGTGTGTTCCTTTTAGCTTGGCTCTGTTCTGTACTGGTCTGCTTTCTAGTAAGTCATGCTTGGGTTATTTTTCTCTTTTGTAACTTTGTAAGTAGGTATTTTCAATCTAAAACTACTATTTTCAAGTTTTTGCTAGGGTTTGGTGCTCCCTCTCTGACGCTCCCTCTTCTCTTTCACATGCACACGCTCTCTCTCCCTTCCCTCCCAAGGAGCGCCATTCAAGGTCCATGCTTATGCATTTTCTAGCTCCTGCCTAACATTTGTTGCTGTAACACCTAGAGACCATTATGAAACACGAAATGCCCTACCCGCTCCTGGATGAAAAATTATGCTTTATAAGGTTACCTCCACCATACATGGCAAAATTTCTGGCAGGTCATTACGAAAACACTTAGTTATCAACCCTTGTATTGATACCCTCCCATTTGAATTTGTTTATAATTTTAAATCCAATAAATAATCTATACCCACCTAGTAAGTTATCATTCCAAGACTTGGCAAGAACCTTATGGGTTGAGTATTGAATTTTTAACCTTGTAATAACCTACCCTGATTATTGAAATTCCATCCAAGTAAGTTCCTAAAACTCTAAACATGTTTATGATAGAAGACAAAATAGGACACTATATTCTTGCCCTGTCTAGGTAGAATAATGGACGGTTTTCAGGGCGGGTATTTGAGAATCATGATGCATAACTGATGGTTATCACCCAAAAAATAACTAAGTAAATTAATAATTGAGGTTACTAATTTGTCAATGAAAATTGATGATAAAGATATCGGTAAAGTCACCCTGTCTTCGCCCTGTCTTCACCCTGTCTTTCACCCCCTAACCCCTCTTTTAATGATATCCGCAAAGTAAGGAAATTTTATTAAATCTCAGTATGAAATGCTGAATCTCAGAATTGAATGCACAAGGTTCGAGAGGAATTATAGTAGTTGTACAGGTAGGAGCAGTGAAAATCTATGTAGCAGCAGTGGAGGCACTCAGGAAAAAAGAAAGACAAGGTGAAACTCAGGAAACCCTAAAACTGTTGTGTTGGAAAACTCTGCATCAAAAGATTGACAAATTTGCTCCTCTTCCTCTTACTATGATTCCGATCTGCATTCCGACCGACCCTCTCTCGCGTTCATGTCCTGGAGCCGCATCCAACAGTGTAGAACCCATCTCGCTTACAATGCAACTGAGGAACTTTTGCTCCCAAACTAATATAACTTCGATGATTTCCCCAAACAAATTTTGCATATACATTATTATCTGAGGAGGAACTTTGATTTCTTTTTCTTTTGGTGGGAATCGTATTGGGAAGAGACAAGGGGAAAGGCCAGAAGAGATGGGGTTGTTGACTATCATCAAGAAGGTGAAGAAGAAAGAGAAGGAAATGCGCATCCTCATGGTGTACGAATTTTGACCCTAAATTTTATTTATTTATTTATTCTCTCTCTCTCTCTCTCTCTTAGATGCTGTGTCTGTATTTCTGTCTGTGTTTGCTTTCCTGCAAATGAACATCTTCTCGAATGGCACACTCTTAGGGGTTTCATAATTGGTTGTTTCACTGGAGTGGGAATTTTATGATGACCTATCCGTTTTTCTAAGTTGGGTTTCTGCTTGATTGCTGGCAAATTTGTTAGGGGACTGGACAATGCAGGAAAGACGACCATCGTGAAACGCATCAATGGAGAGGACACAAGCAGCATTAGCCCAACTCTAGGCTTCAATATCAAGACCATGCAGTATAATAGGTATGCAGCTGTTCCAATCTATGGCTCAATCTGTTCCTCAAGTTCAAGAGCTTTCTTCACAGAATTGCAACGTGTTCAACAGCATTCAGTGCATACTTTTGATCAAATTGGAAGAAAGCTGCTGTCAGACAACAAGGAGATTCCAATCAGTGTGACCAGAACAGTGAACCTAAACCTGAAACAAACCCTGGGATCAATCTGCAATTGCGTAATGCCTAAAACTTGAGGCTTCAGTCCTAGTCTTTGAACTCCATTTGTGCTCGAACTACTAAAACCAGAAGTTGATGATTGGTGTGCCCAGCTTTCGCCTCAATATATGGGATGTTGGAGGTCAGAAAACCCTTCGATCCTATTGGCGAAACTATTATGAGCAGACAGATGGAATGGTGTGGGTTGTGGATAGCTCTGATCTGCGCCGCCTGAATGACTGTCGGCATGAGCTTCATGGCCTTCTCAAGCAAGAGGTGATTCTTATTATCTTACAAAACCCTAACCCTCCTTCATCCTAGACCTCAGCTAGTCATAAAATCTATTACATACATGAGATTGGAGGTTTTTTTCTTTTTGTATTTTGTAATATGTGAGTCTTAGATCACTGAATGACATATTCTTGGATTTTTCATTGTTCATCAGAATGACAACAATTTAATATTATGTGTAGGAGATGGATGTTGAGACAAAGTGGCTAGTTCGATGCTAGGTGAAAATTTACTGTTGGCTTTTTGCATCCAGAAATTGGCTGGTGCATCATTGTTGATATTTGCAAACAAGCAAGACATCAAAGGTGCCATGACACCCCAGGAAATTGCCAGGGTAAGAATTACTGCACCAATAAAACTCATAGAAAGGTGTACATAAAAGTATCAGGGAGATTATCCATGTACAAAGCTTTTAGTAATGGGGTGGTACTACATTAAGAGGGTGTGGTTGTGGTTGCAAAGAAGGGTAATTTTATTAATGACGACATCTCTAATGTTTCCAGGTATGGTTGATAGAATTGTCAAAACCAGTGTTGGTCTGGTATCAACTTTTGAAACATACCAGCCTGGTCCTAGTATTGGGTCAAAGACTGTTTTTTGGCTGGTATGAGTCAGGTATATACCTGGTAGTGAAACTGGTGTAAGACTGGTACACATTTGGTATTACCTCAAGTCCCTACCAGACTGGTCCTGGTATAAGGCTGGTATTGCCTCAGGTCATACCAGCCTGCTAGAGTCCTTGATACCAGTGTTGATAACAGGCGCAGGCCTATATACATAGCAGACCAACATTCGTCAAAATCCATTGTTTGTAGTCATTCACAACCATTGCCTTGTCAAAGTACCTGAATCTTGTCACCTGATATTCCACATACATAAACCACTTGTGGGTGTGGGCGTGGGTGTGATCATTTTGAAGGTGCTGAATTTGGAGGTAATGGATGGCAGTCGTCACTGGCAGATAATTGGGTGTAGTGCAGTTACAGGAGAAGGCCTGCTGGCAGGTTTTGATTGGTTGGTTTCGGATATAGGATCACGAATCTACATGCTTGAGTAATATTTGGAACATATTTTTTAAGTTTTTGGGGGGAGCTGAGTTTTCCTGTTTTTAGTACCAGAATGGGATTTTAGTGACATTTGATACTTGCATTAACAGCTGATTTTGACATCTTAGCATTATTTGTAATTGCTGAATTTTGACTGCCATGTCCAACCCTAATCGCGTGCACAATGAAATCAAAATTGGCATGACACTGAGGACATTGGTTTTTCATGGTGCATCCTCCCTCTTTAAGACCAGCCAGTATAATTAGATGCCATTTCGAGGGTACAATGCTTGTGTGCCTCCGGTTGCAATGGTCTAGGAATTTGAACTTTGAGAACTTGAGAAATCTTCTAACACTCTTGTCTGCCCAGAAGCAGTGGAACCTTGGAGTAGTCCAAATCTGAACTATGTCTTAGTAAGTTTAGGATGTCACTTATGTTTTGATGCTGTTGGGGGACAGAAAATGCGCCTTGGATGGTTTCTGGGCAGCAAAACTGCAATTGAAGGTTGTTCCATTTCAGTTCATGTGTGTGGAATTCTCATGTGTGTGATGTTTGAAAAGTGATTTCACAAACTGGAATATTTGTGGCCAGAATGAACCAACAGCCACCGGTGAAGGATCCATTGGCAACCTGTGATGACTCAGTTGTTCCTCCAACAGAGTTGATGGTTTCTTGTGTTATACCAGATATCTCACAAGGCTCCCAGCAAGTATTACCAACCAAGTATGAAGGATTTAAAATGGCTGTTAGGTCTTAATGAGTGCCTACTTTAGCATCAGTGGCATGTTGCCTCTTGATGTACTGTAGACTTGACCATTGGTTGTTGCTTGCTTGCAATGTTTTATGCTTCATTGCAAGTTGCTTGCAATTTTACCCAATATTCTTGTTGGCTTTGTCCTATAGAGGCATTGTGGGAACTCCTTTTGTGTGGGTATAGGGATTGAATGGATAAGGATATAAGTATAGGTGTAGATTTTTTCTTTTTTGAAGGTGGGTGGGGTGTGGTGAAGTGGAGTGGGATAAGGTTATAGGTGAAAATTTGAGAGAGAGAGAGTAGGAGAGTTGGGTTTTTCATTTTTTTCCTTCTCCAAAGGGTTATTCTTGGGTGTGTGCATTTGAGTGGATGTAGGGGATAGTAAATAAAGTAAATTGAATGAATAAATGAAGTTTTAGGAAGAGGGTTTGTTGTTTCTAAAGGTTGAGGGGTTGGGTTTTTTTCCTCCTTTTCCCCCTTTTCTTCCCTTGGAATATCATGATTTCGGGGAGATTTTTCTCCAAAAAAAATTCATGATAGAAGACTAAATTATTATATTATGGATTATTGCCTACTAAAATATTATGAGGGTAATAAACTTTTCCAAATGTAAAACATATCACTATAAGAAATCATGGTTCATTTGATTGGAAAACAAAACCAAAAACTAATCATTAATCATTTTGACATTTGATCAATTTGACTACTTAGTCATATTGAACACGTCCAATTTGATTGGTGATTTTTTTTATTGATCATAAAATGAGTTTTTTTATTAGTCAAATTAAACAAAAAAATTGTTTAACCAAAAAAATTATTTAAAAAAAAGTTCAATTTGTAAATATGAAAATGTAAATAACAAATAATAGTAAATATTTACTTACCCACCCACACAACCATGACCTTTTACTTACCTATTCACAATTCACCTAGGTATTACACACACATACACGGTATATATACAAATATATACATATTTCACATAATATATGTTGGTAGAAGGGATTGAACCTTAGTATTTTTAGTTCCACACCAATGTTTTGGCCATCAAACCATCCCTCCATTTTGTAAAATAGCATGATACCAAATGGATTTAATATGTTTCCTTCAACTTTCATGAAATTTTTATCAATATGTGTAACAACATTTAAACTTCAATTTTTTCATAAATAGGCTAATAGGTACCTAATTAAGTAGATAGGTAAATACACATGCCTACCTACTTATTTTTTAAATGTACATACCTATTAATGTAAACAATAGGTAAATATGTAAGTAGATAGTAGGTAGGTAGATAAATAAATAGGTAAATAGATAAATAAATATAGGTGGGTGAGTAAATAGGTAATTTTGGTAAATACTAGTAGGTAGGGAAGACATAAGTAAGTAGATGGTAAGTAAATAAGTATGTAGGTAGTCTAATAGACATAGCAAGTAGGCTAACTAACCAAATTAATATAGCCAATTTGACTAAGCATGGCCAATTTGATTAGGTCATAAGCATCTTAATGTAACTTTTTTTTTAAAACTCCTTTTTTATTAAATATACGACTTAACACTTGGTCAAAATGATCACTTCAATCAAAAAAATCAAAAAAATCATGTGAATTTCATGCCCCATGCCTTTAATTAAATTGAACATATTTTTGGTCAATGTGGACATTTTTAGTCAAGTTGAACCTTTTGAAAAATTGTGATTTCTTATAATGTATTATTGAAACTGCAATTTTAGAATTGGTGATGTTAACTTGTCACTAAACTCTAAAAGCTTTGCAAAATGGGGTTGAATTTTCATAGCAAGTTCAACGAGGTGGAATTCCACTTTACCCAAATTGTGCAAACATAATTCAACACACCTTTTCCAACTTACATGCCAAATAACACCATGACAAGGAAAAAAAGATTAAACCCCATTAACTAACAAAAAATTGAACAAATCTTTTTGATGAATGAAAACACTTTTAGATTATGTTAACATTGGACAAACTCATCCCATTTCAAATAAACTATACTTTCATGTGGAAGTTAGTTGAGTTTCACAATTTAAGTTAAGCCCATGAATTTGAAAAATAAGAAATCATTACTAATTACATACATTCTTGGTTGAATTGTCACAACTAGTGGATTGTGTGACAACTATACATGACATGCTATAAGGTTTTATGAAGAACCAAGAAAAGTTACCAAAAAATTCAAAAGCCAAAACTTCTAATCATATATGAAAATATGAATCATACACAAAAAATATTTCAAAACCAAAAGAAAATACAAAGACAAAACATCCAAAATGACCTATTTTGAATAAGAAAAAGAAATTGTTTTCCATAATGTGAAAGAAAGCCTTCACCACTTCCCAAAAATTCCTATTAAAGGGTTAAGAAAAAACCCCAAAAGATTGGTCATCTAAATATTTATTTTTCCATCTTAAGTTTTCATTGATGAACACCATGCTTGTGATCATAAGGTGTGACTACAAGGGTTGCCAATAACACTAATGAAACCATCAACTACAAGTTTTTTTGATAGATAAGATTGTTGTTTTAGTTTTTATTACATATGGTAAAGTTTTTACCAAGCATAAGCATGATAGAAATAACTATCATCAACCTAAAATATGTTGGTCAATTTGGAATATTAGATGGCCATCACTTGGGGTTCGGGAGTTCTTTTCACCATTGACATTAATCCATGGATGTAATTTATATCATGACATCCCAAAAAACAATTACTTACCATAGTTCCAATTTTGTGGCAATCTTGAATTGCTCAATTTGGTTTCAAGATAAAACTTTAGACAAGCTTTCTAGTTGAGTTAAATTTGTTGCATCCCTCTTATCTTTTTACTTGTTAAGGTCCATCAAGTGTTGTGATGCTAACTTGGGTGTGCAACCAACTCTAAGGAAGGACAACAAATTTTCATTCCTAAAAATTTGAGATATTCCAACTAATCCCATTTGAACATATAAGTGTGGTGCTTTGACTTTTAAGCTAAACAATTGTGCTAACATTGATTACCAAATAATAAATGAAAGAAATTGGATTTTTCCAAATGGAATTGGGTTGAGTAAAATACTAGAATTCACTACAAGAAATCATGTCCATTCAAACCCATGTGTTTGTAACTTGTGTCCGAATCAATCAATTTTATAACTATAGATGCAATTGTCCTTTGTGGCACTTAGTAAAATTGATTTATAGTTACATAACCAATTACAAAGTGGTTTATAGTTGCATATGTGATTTAGACTTGTGACTAATGTCAATTTGGATGAAAATGAAGATGAAAAAACACATATATCATCCATTTTGAATGGCATCCCAAAATAGATGAAAATGTAGTTGTTTCTGTAACTTGAAAGGTGGTTTCTTAGGCAATTAGACACCATGTAACATCTTTTCAACTTGATTCGCAACTATAAATCCTAGTTGCAAATGTACATGTAATCAAATGTGGAAAAAAAAGAGTTGGCAAATGAAGTTGTTGGATTTAATGATCTAATGTTTTTCCTTTAACTTTTTTCAATAAACAAACCATTAAATGTGTAGTAAGGTTTGGTGGGTTTATGAAATTTTGAAAAGACCCATAGCAATAAATGGTGGAATTGGACCATTTTGAAATTTATAGCATTATAAGGTTATTCATAATTTGTAATTAGATGTAAAATATACACATTTATCATCTTTTTATTAGGGCATCAATTCATGGATGAAAACATAATTGTTTTTGCAACTAATCATGTAAACAAATGGTAATAGGTAGCAAGTAGTAAATAGGGCTAGGTAGCAAGTAATATGTATGTGGCTAAGTAGTAGGTATTTTATCATGTTGATATGTGATAATATTTTTTTATTAATCATGTAATTTAATAGGCTATGTAATTTATTTATTAAATACATTAAGGTTTAGGTAGTAGGCATAATTAATTGATTGGGCAGGTTTTACAATTAATCTATTAAATAGGTAATAAATAGGATAGGTAGTATGTAGTATATATGTGCGGTAAGCAATAAATAATAAACATAATTAATATGTGATAAAAATTTTAATCAATTAATTATTAATTAAGTAGGGTATGTAATTAATCTAATTATTAAATAAGTTAGGTAATAACTAATAAGTAGTTAGTAATGTATATTTCCTGACAAACCTATAACTATGCAACTTGCAAAAACACATATGGGTTCAGGAAAATGGTTTTTAAAATATTGGGTATCTATTGTGAAATCGAATAAAATACTTTATGAAATAAGTGGAGTACTAAAAACCATATGTATGTGGGTTAAGTAATAAGTATTTTATCATTTTGATTTGACATTTTTTTGAATTAATTACTTAATTAAGTAGGTAATGTTATTTATTTATTGCATAGGTGAGGTAGTAAATATTATGAGTAATTTGTGATCCATTTATAAAAATTATATAATTAATGTGTTATATATAACATACATCTAAATTGCATTTTTTGGTATCATTATGATCTATAAAAAAAAATTTGTATAATATAATTTCTTAAATCAAATAAAACTGTGAGATGTGCAAAAATATAATCTATTTTTACATAAACATTTTATCATAATTTTAAGTAAAACTTAAAATTTTATATGTGTAAAATTAATATTTCCATAAATTCAATTAGCTATATGGAATTAATTCATATTTATAAGTTTAAATCGATTATTTATATTAATTTTTTACATTAAAAATAATATGGTTAATATCAGAAACTTTATTATATTTCTATTTAATTTATTTATGATCCATTCATCAATTATATATGTGAATCAATTATATATCACACATTTTATTTTATTTTATTGGTAAAATTATGATACATCAAAGAAAATTTCTATAAAATATTTTTTTAAATCAAATGAAAATTCAAGATGTGAAATATATATTTTTAATTTATTATTATATTATCCATTTATAAATCATGTTATTGAATTTATTTTTCCAGGGAATGGTCATTGAAATGGTACTCAATAACAAAATTTAAATATTTTTCTTTTCAAATCAATCTATATTTTTTAAAGGAAAAAAATGTAATTTTTTACATTATTGAAGTAACTTTAAAATTAAATTTTATTATTATCATTTGGATAAGATTTTAATAAGATATCAAGTATAAAAAATGATGTTTCATGTAATGTTCGAAATGAAGTAGGTTAAATAAAATGCACACTACTCACTTGTCACAAGTGGGGTGGTTTGATGGTAAAAGAATTGATCTACATACTTGGGGTTCAAAAATCAATTCCCACACATGACATGGGTTGTGGTCAAAGGTGGGATGTTGACCGAATATTCCCTACCTTGTGTAACCAATTTAAACTAGGTGGGTTAGGTGGGTTTAGGTGTAAGCTCAAGAAGTGACCTACCTAGCAAGCTAAATTTATCTTTAAAACCTAACTTAGGTAATAACATGTGTCAACATGGTATAGGTTGAAATTAATGAACTTATTAGTATATATACATATAATATATATAAATAATGCAACTACATTGTTTTGTCATAAAATTAATTGCAAAATGGTGATGCCACATAAATTGGTTTGGATGGATGAAAAGTTCATCTAAATTGCGTCTTCATGTGACTACCATTGCAATTTGGTGTCACATATTGTCTTTTGTGACTGTAATTTTATGCAACTTGTCCAAGGCAACTAGGCCTTATAAAAGTTATATGTGATAATTATAACTATAAACCAATTGTTAATCCAATCGTTAATTTGTTAATTCCTTGTAATGATTCAATGTGATGTAAGAGAGTGAATACACATTCATTCAAGAAATGAAAATGTGTGGGAATCAAAAGGAGCCATTCCCAAGACTTCCCAATGCATTTCCATTTTTGGAAATTAAGCCCACAAAATAGTGAAATTCATAATATAGCAATTTTAGGGCTTCAACAACTTGGGATTTTTGGGATTTTTTACCACTTTGATGTAGGTCATAACACCATCTACAAATTATATTATAGGCAAGAAAGTGACAATTCCTCCCAAGTCTAGGTCATTGTGTGCCTTGTGAATGTGTATTGTAAGCAAAATTGGAATGCATTATGAGTTATCATATGTAAACAAATGAATGGCTTGTTAGAATCTACAAATTTGTCAAGTTAAACATTCAAATTTAACCTTATTTGATATTTTGCAAATTTCAAAAGAATTACGTTATTATCTTAACATAAAATTATAAATATAGATTTGAAAAAATTGAAATTTTGCCTTTTTTGGAAAAAGTAAAATTGGGGGGGGGGGGGAAACATATTGCATACAAAGATTCAAACTTGGAATTGTTTCACAAAATTTCCTTAATAGTTTAATATGTTTCCCATAAGAACTTGAACTAAGATGTAACAAGTTCACAATTTGAAAATTCCTTTCCGTTCTCCCCATTCACATAATTCGATATTAAATTTTCAAACCTCTTCTCTACCTCTAAACAATGCCATGAAATTTCAGCTACATGTGGTTGTGCAAGTGTCTTGCCTACTCATTGGACAATTGGTTGAAAAGTATTTAATCACTTCTATTCCAATTTAAATAGCATGCTCCAATTGTTTCACAATGCATTACCTTATTGATTATTAGCCAATCTTATTGCCATTTCCTATTTCCTAAATTGTCATTCTCTTGGAAACAATTACAAGTAAGTTAACAATCAAATCAATGAGTGTCCTACATAGTCCTGGTTATGGAATTCCAATTGCATCTCCAAGGACCCATATTTATGTCCCATCAACTTCTTCTAGGGAATTGTAGGTTTACACAAGGGTGAATGTAAGCTACGGTGGTTCACTTTTGGAGTCACAACAACAATTTTTGCAAGGTGCTTTGTGTTTAAATGCTTATGGTGAATAATTTAATCTTAAATGCATTAAATGGTGACTCATTATATACTAAAAACTTGATTATGAAAACATTTGCACAATTATTTTTTGAAAATAATGTATTCATTATCAATAGTGGATTTTTGAAATTCAAAAGTACATATTGGTCAGTTAATTAGATTGTTAAGAAATTCAAGAATTCATATTGAATTCCACTCCAAATTGTTTGAAATGATTAAGCATGGGTTGAAAAATGAAATCATAAAATTAAGTGTGAAATCTTTTTTTGTGAAACCTTAACCAAATGTTAATTATGAACTTGTGAAAGGTCAAAATTGGACCTTGTTTTCAAAAGTCCTTTTGAAATTAATCTTTGTTTATTTGTGAAAAAATGTATGCCCAATGGGTACATAGTTGAAATATCTAATTGGGGATATATTTTTATGGACTATGTGAGTTTTTGTTTTAGGATTTCCAAAGTGATTTCACCATACTAGTTAACAACATTTTTCAATATGGGTTTTGACTTAGTTTTTGTTAGTGATACATTTTTACACCCCAATCAAATCATACATGTGTAAAATGCATCACTTCTGGATTCTTGTCCTTCTCCATGGCTACAATTACCACTTACCCATAACATCAAGGGCATAAAAATTATATGTGTTAAATTACATATATTCAATAGTTATTTGGGTGGAACTTTGTCCATACATGTAAGTATATTTATTTTGAAACATACAATGTTGTGCTTACATACACAAATTCATAGACACACACATAACTATAAGCACACATGAACATGCACAAATGTTTCCTTTGTTTATTATTCCCAAAATAATGTAATGAAATATTTCATATTATATATATTGTTTAGATAAACACATCAATTTTCATGGCCTTCAAAATTTTAATATTGCATGGCTACATTATTTTCCACTACCCCCTATTCTTTTTTCTCCTTTCAACCTTCTTTCCTTCTTCTACCATGTTTTTTTCTTCCACCTTTAAAAAAACCCCTCCATAGCCTTCCTAAAATTCCCTTATCGCTACACCAATATGCCCTTTCGCAATTCCAAAAAAAAGTTATAACTACCTAATCAGCATGTCAACACAATCTTACTACAACTTATATTGACTCATTAAGTTGTCATGACAAATTTATAATAAAACAATACTATCTCTTGGCCATTCCTAAGGACTTTGTGGGTTCTTTTTTACATGAATATTACTTTATTATTATGCCATAAACATTATTTCCTTCACAATTTTAAAAGCTTTCATAAGTGATTGAAACTATAATAGTCAAAGATTACAGTACTAAAATCTTAGAATTTAAAACTATATCTATATGGATAATTTATTAAAATTTGTTAAACACTCCAGTGAATGTTTTATTTGCCTAAAAATTACCTATATAATGTGCATACACCCACAAGACTTCAAAAACACCATAGTTATTACATAACATTGAATGATAAATTGGGCAACAAAATTATATTAAACCAAAACATGGTTGTTGTTTTATTGTTCCACACAAAAGATATATTCATGAGTTTCAAAAATAGATATGCATTCATGCAATGTTTGGAACATGTTAAAAAACCTTGAATAACATGTATGGTATCGATGACCTTCCATCACCTCCCCGTTGATAATTTCATCAACTCATGGTTCTAAGTGGAATTCAATGTTAAAACACACAACCAACTTATTGTTATGATTGTAAAAAAAATTCAATTTTTTTTGAAAATAATCATTATATCAATTCCATTTAAGTTAAACCTTAACATGACAAGAACACCACAAGAATGAATGAAGTCATAACCTACTAAAGATTAATCTTGAAATGTCAAATCATCACCTTTTTAAGGCGAATGTGTGACATAATTTTTTTCTTTTCACAACTTAACAAAAAGAATTGCTTTAGGCAATCTTATGTCACTAAATCCTCAAGCATTGATTTAGCAAAGCTCACCTCTAAGTGCATAACTAAATGATCCCAAAGATTAATGTGTCCCAAGTTAAAATGCATGTGCTTTGTGTAATAACAAGGGAAAAACAATGTGCAAGGGCAATTCTAGTCACAAGCTAACCTTATGTGCCACATGACACAAGGTTAATATTATACACATTTTTAGGGATGTTATTCATACATCATGTGTGTGTATTAAAGCAAAAAGGTGGTATGGTTGATAATCGGCCTCATATATGACATTCCTAAAAAGGAATTAGTTGTGGATCGACTAGGACATGGGAACAAATATCACAAGTCCATAATTGTGTTCTCAAGTGTTCTAGGTTTGAAAGAACCTTAGCAAAAGGTAGGTTGCAAATCAAAACATAATGTTAAAACATGTCTTTAAAGATTGGCCATTTTCAAGTATACTCAAATAACACCCATTGTTTATGTTCGTCTTTAGTTTTTTTTTTAATCATTTATGTGATTGTAGTTGTATAAGACTAATTATGGAATGTAAAATTTTGAGGAACATGCTTATTGTGAAGACAATAGACCACACAAAATAACCATACACCTTATATGTAATTACAAGTGATATGAAATTCTAAACAAAAACAACTAACACCCACATCAATTACCATGGTTTTAGATCTTGAGCGATGACATAGGAATGCACAACACATTAACTATTGGCACTTATATGATTATTGTCATAAATACCAATATATGATTAAAATATGACTACAAGATTAATAACCATTTAAAAATACTTGACACATGTCATAATTTAGGCCATCCTAAATTACCTTATGTAGGCCAACCTAGTACGTTAACATAGATAAGCCTAATTAGTCTAGATAGTCCAAAAAGAAGCCTTGGTCAAACTAGGTTTGAATAGATTAGCCTAGGTAGGCCTATGTGAACCTATATGAACTTACATTTAACTTAGTTTAATTAGGTTTAACTTTAATTAATTTAGGTTTAACTTAGGTGTAATGTAATTTAAATAGGTTTAACCTTAATTAATTTAAGTTTAACTTTTATTAGCCTAAGTTCCAATTAGGTTTATCAAGGTTTAGCTTACATTAGTTGAAATTTAACCTAGGTTTAACTTTGGTTGGTTTGGATTGATATAAATTTAGCCTAGGTTAAATTGAAGATTATCTTACATTTAGTTGAGGTTTAACTAAGGTTAATTTACATTTTTCCAATGTTAGTTGAAGTTAAACGAAACTTTAATGAAACTTTAATTTACATTTAACCTGAGGTTTAATTAATTTAGCCAAATTTTAACTAATTCGATGAAGGTTAAACATATGTAGCCATTTAACCAAAATTTAACTAGTAATTAGCTAGTTTAGTTGAAAATTAACCAATTTAGTTAAAGGTTATTCAATTTAAATAAGGTTTAACCATTATCCATTAGTTATTAATCATTAGCCATATTGTTAAAGTTCAACCAATTTAGTCATTCGACCAAGGTTTAGTTAATTTAACAATTTAGCCATGGTTTAACCAATTCAACCTTTAAGCTATGGTTTAGCCAATTTAGCCATGGTCTAATCAATTTAACCATTTACCAAATTTAACCATGGCTTAATTGAAGGTTAGTTAATTTAACCAAAGTTTAACCATGATTTAGTAAATTTTTGCCAATATAACCATTTGACCAAGTTTTAATTATTTAACCATTTAATCATGATCCCAAGGGGGACACTTAATGTAAAGTGTGGGATCTACATGTGTCAAACAACCATTTTTAGGGGGGGTATTAAATAATGCTCCAACTTAATTTTTATCACCATATTATTACTTAATTTTCTAATATATACATATTAAAACCATATTATCTTAATAAAAATCTATTTTTCAGATTATTCCATACACTATATTATAATTAAATGTATTATTTGAATAAAATGTACTCTATTTTTTAACTAATCAACTTTTATTTTTTACCCAACAACCAATATATTGCACCTTATATTTTTACTCATGTATTTTTTACTTTTTTTAAACTAGTGTCCCCCTCAAGGTCATGATTTACTTAATTTATCCATGTAACCAATCTAACCAAGGTTTATCTAAAGTTTAGCCAATTTAACAATGTAGCCGATCTAACCAAGGTTTACCTAAAATTTAACCAATTTACAATGTAGCCAATTGACCAAGGCTTAACTAATTTAACCACTTATCCAATTTAATCAAAATTTAGCCAAATCAAGTAGCCAATTTAGTTGAGGCTTAAAATTTTAACCAAGGTTTAGCGTACATTTAACCAAGTTTTGTTGAGATCAATTTAGGTTTAATCAAGGTCAATTAAAATTATTCCAGGTTTACTTTATGATTTACCCTAAATTTAATTGACATTAGCCTAACATTAGCCCATGTTGATGTTTAGCCTAAGTTTAATGTTTGGTAGCTTGAATTTAATTTAAGCTTTAGCCTAAATCAATACAAATTTAACTTATGTTAACCTAAGTTAGCCTTGGTTAACCTAGGTCAACCTATATATTTTAAAGGTTAGCTTAGGTCAATATAAGTTAAACTCAAGTTAACCTTAACCTAAGTTAGCTTTGGTTTGTTTAGGCTAGGCCTAGGTTAGTTAAGAAGGCCTAATGTAGCCTAAGTGAGCCTAGAGAGGTCTAAATTAACCTATGTTGGCATAGGGTTACCTCAAGTTATATTATGTTAGTTCATAGAAGTTGAAATTAGACTAAGTCAACAAAAGTTAATATAGGTTAGTCTTGGGAGGCCTAGGTGACCTGGGTTAGGCTAGGATATACTTAGTTTAATTAGGTTATATAAGCTTGGTGAATTAAATTGGAATAATTTAATGTTTATAACTTTGTGGGTAATAATGATCTATTACATAAAAGAAGTTGTGATTCAATGGTTGAAGACTTGAACCTTTAAAGTGAAAATGACAAGTTCAAGTCCTCACTCTTGTTACTTAGTGAGGTGATTCAACCTACCTAACTAGGTTTTCCTAGGTTTCTTAGCCTATGTTTGTTGTTTTTAACCTAGGTTTCCTAGGTTGGTTTCCTATGGTAGGTTGTCTCATGCATGCTTCATAGGGTAGGTTTCCTAGGTTAGCCACCTAGCCTAGTATTAACATGCCTAGGTTGCCATGTGGTAACATGTAATTGGGCATTAAAAGGTTTGTTTCTTAACCTTAGGTGTTGCATGGTAACACATAAATGGTAAAAAATTCTTAAATGCTTATGCCTAAGTTGCCATGTGGCAACATTTTTGATTGCCTAATAGCATTTTCAATATCCTTGGGTCGGTTTTTACATGGCAACATGGTATTAGATCTTAGGTCTATGCTTGCCACATGACAACAAGGAAATAATCAAGAAATTTGAAATTTAAAATTAGATCTAGACTATTGCTGGAGTCTTCCATGACTATTGTAAAAAATGAATATAGCCATGAAATTAATATGCATAATAACATTTGCAAATGGTGGCATGGATATGATTCATGCTATTTATGATGTGGATGTTTGGACATCATTCCATACTCAATAAAAGAACGATGGCCGGAACCATGACATGGGATGTTTGGACTACATAGTCATACAATCACATTTGGCACATATGATTGTAATGTGTAGTCTTTAAAATCCATGTTTTGACATAGTGGGTGGAGTTGTATATAAATGACCTCCAAGCCATTCATTTAGATGTAATGACATGCAATACAATAATCAAACACACCACCCAATAAGTGTTTGCAACCTCCTTGTGGTTTTGTTGCACTCCGTCCAAATCCCTATGTTTGAGAATTGGAACCCTAAAACTTTGACACCCCCCCCGCCCCCCCCCGGCACATAAAAACCTCGTACGACTTTTGTAATGCGGTTGGAGGGCACCTTACATCCCATAATTTTTCGTGTGAAGGGTAGAAGTTTCAAAAACTCTAACACCCAAGCATAAGGAGGGTAGGATACAAGGAGGATATCCGCGTGAAATAATAAAACTAAAAATCCCATAGATCGATAGTTAGGCATGGTAAAGCCATTGGCCACAATCTTTACCGGAATCGGGCCTACACAAGGCAGACCCGAGTTGAGATTCCCACATAAACTGGGGTTACTTATTTCTGTTTCATATTAACTAGTGTGGCCTGTGACGGTTGGCCCAAGTGTTACCACGTCTTCAACTGATTTTTCCTTCCAAAACCTGGTTTTTTGGGAATTTATTTGAATTTTCCACAGTAGAAATCACTTAAAAAATCAATATCTCCCACATTCTGAATCCCAATCTTACCAAATAAACTCCATTAAATCCTGCTCATCAAGATCTTTCCAACAACAACGAAGGCGCCTTCCAATTCCTCCGAAATTTTCAGCTATGATTTAATTTAATTTTCAGTGAAAAAGTCATTCAATATTCATGAACTTTTGCACTGCAAGTCCAAACGGCATGGAACCAAGCCCATGCACCCCTTCTCGTCAAGAGCTTTCCAAAGACACCAAGAACATGATCTGAAGCATCCTGGTGGTTCCATGGATCTCATAACTACAAAACAAAACAAACTACCTTTCTTCATGGATAGATTAGTTGAGGGTGCCTCACAAGTCCAACCTTTTTCTTTTTGGAGCCAATTTGATTGGCCCATTGCAAAACAAAGTTGAAACTATGGAGGCTCCCTGAAATAGAAGATTCTTTGAAAGCTGCAGTGCCTCCCCCTTTGGCTGACCTATATAAGTGAGAAGGGGAGGACTTTGGACAAAATATATGGGACTAAAGTGAGGTGCTATTGGGAACACTCTTGGGAACACATTGGGAACCTAGGGAACATATTGAGAACCCATGGAAAACTTGAAAAGAACATGTTGGGAACAAAGGAGAGACGAAAAAAATTTCAAACTTAAGAATCATTTTGGAAGTAAAAGGTTGAAGTTGCTTGTGATTACATTGCACGATGGTTATTTTGTAAACCATTTGCACGTATTGATGTTTATATGGAGCCCTTTTGTTATTTCATTAATGATAACAAATGACACTTTAAAAGAAAATTAAGGGAACCAGCAATCCAAGGCGATACCAAAATGGGAATGATTCACTTCGCAATGTGTGTCACGTGCTCATTGGTCCAGAGGGAGGCAGGTTATAACACATAATTTTCTCCCTTCTTTTCACATAGTTTCTTAGTAGTTATGTTAGTTAGTCCAGAAACTGGTTACGCTCGGAAACCCATCCAGAGGAGCCGAATTATGGAAATAGTCTGGACACATTCACATGTCAATTATCCTCGATAATCCGGCCGGCTCCTCTGGCTGGGTACCAAATACATACATAATCTCTTCCTTATGGCCACTTGGACAATAATAAGGAAAGACAAGCAGAGTATTTCCTTGTTTTTTTTGAAGGCTAATAAATTGTGGTGGGGCTAGAGTTCAGATATGATGAAATGTTCAAAGGGACGATCTTTCCCAAGTCCATGTACCAAATAACCTAAATGCACGGGGGCCCAAAAACAGGGGGGGGGGGGAGGAGTATTTTATAATCTAATAGAGAACAAGTCTTTAATTAGATTTTTTTTTTCCTCTCTCAAACAAATCCTAAACCCTAAAAAATATAACCCTAAAAAATAAATCCTAAAAATTAGGGATATAACCCTAAAAAATCCTAAACCCTAAACCCTTTTCAAATTGGGTGTCTGCGGTCTAAGCCAAAACGCACATTTAGTCTATAGCCAAATGTGCGAGAAGGTTTGCTGAAAGTTTAAGTTTAGGCATATCATGATAGCCTTCCTTATGGAACCTGAATCTCCACACGCCTGTTTCTGCAGTGGATCTGTAATAAGAGAATGTTGTAAGAGGATGCAACTTTCACTTTGTTGGTTCATCATATTTTTACAAGTGTGGCCTTTTGCTGTTGGCCCAAGTGTTACCACGTCCTCAACTGATTTTTCCTTCCAAAAAACCTGGGTTTTTTTTTGGGAATTTATTTGAATTTTCAGTGGCAGAAATCACTTTTAAAAAATCAATATCTCCCACATTCTGAATCCAAATCTTTTACCAAATAAATTCCATTAAATCCTGCTCATCAAGATCTTTCCAACAACACCAGAGACACATTCCAATTCCTCCAAAGTTTTCAGCTACAATTTAATTTAATTTAATTCAATTTAATTTAATTTTCAGTGAAGAAATCATTCAAAATTCAAGAAAAACTTTCACTTTGATTGGTTCATATTTTATTCTTGAATTTCTTTTTCCACCATATAAGGGGGAGGGGGGCACTTTCCATGTGTCTGCCCAAGTTTCTGAATGCATGTTTTTTTTGTCTCTTCTGCGGCTGGAAATGAGGGCAATGGCCAATGCTGAATGTGTCAAATGTTGTTTGGAAATCTAGTTTGGGATAAAAATTTATTACAAAGGCATACATACATACATACATTACGTAAGCAAATGGATCTCTCTCATCATTTTGCCTCAGATTGAACCAACATCTGCAGTTTTAGAGAGAAGGGGGGTGATGATTTTGTTGAAACAAAGAGAGACAAGATACATGGCCAGAGAAGAAAAAAACACTACACACCAAAAAAAAAAAAAAAAAAAAAAAACAAAAAAAAAAAAAAAAAAAAAAAAAAAAAGTAATCTCAAAGTCAAAATGGTGGGCGCCTACTGTAACCAAGTCAATTTATAATGCAATCGAATATATTTAACACAATAATACCATACCCCCGCCCGGCAAGCCCGCTTCTGCTAACTTACTGTGAAAGTTTTCTAGTTGGACCCCAAGACAAGGGCTACAAAGCACTTTCTTGCATGCAGACCCAACATCTCCCCCCTCTGCCCCCCCCTTTGAAGGAATAGAGAAAATTTTAAAAATTCCAACACATAGATTTTTCAAAAGACAAATTTTGTTGCCACACTATCCATTTTCATGGTGCATTTTGTTGGTGGGTGCTGCTGGTTCACTTTGGCCCATCAGCAGCAGCAATAGCACACCTTGGCCCCACAAATTGGCTATTGATTTTAAAGCTGGAGGGCCAAAAATTTGTTGTCCGTATGAGGATATGCAGATTCATAGTCATAGTACTTACAAGGACAACACCAACCAAAGGAAGTGTTAGGGACGAATTGAAAAGGTGATCTCCTCCTTGCAAGCAAATCTGAAGAATGATACAAATGATTCCAACTTTTGTATGACAAACACTCTCCACTTACATTCGGAATGATGTGTCTAGGATTTGCCAATCCAAACCACAACTTCATCCATATGAATGGCCATATCGAACCAAGCCACACCATGTAAGATGGATGGTGTGTGGTTAGAAAACACTTAATTCATTGTATTTCATGTCCTGTCTTCAACTATGATGGTTGGCTATATGCTAACCATCCACATGTATCTAGTACTCACCAAGCACCTTGTCTATTTGATTACTTACTTATTTAGTAATCACATTTGTCACTTGAAGGTATTTCCTAGTGGAGGGCACCTTATACCCATGAATATCCATCCTAGAGAGGAGGATGGTTCTTAATTGGAACATGAGAAAAATGAAATATGCAATTATTTGTTAATAAACTATGCATAAAAGTGGGAACAACCTTAAGCCTATATGTAGGCATTAGAACCTTCACCCTCATATGGCTTTCGATCTATGTATATTTGTTTAGGTTCATGGCAACCTTTACCTCATGTTCAACAATGGGTAAAAGCCCACTAGGAGATAGTCCCAAAATGCTAGGTAATATTCAAGTTCTAGGCCTCTTATTTTGGGAATGTCCTCATCATAGGGCTCTCTGTACCTTAGACACTTACATTCCTTCCCTACTTAATACTACCTTATTATACTTATTTAAAGCTACTTCACACCAAAGTGTAGTTTACTCCAATTACTAGTAGGTGCACATTAACAAAACACTTATTAAACATGCATTCATGCTAACAACATAATCATTATTCTAACATTAACTTATGATCATTATTTGGACCTGACCTCCATTCACACATGTTGTTATGAACCTATAGTTATTGAACATCAACTATTGTTATTCACAATGTTCATTTAATAATAGCAGATTGTTATGATGTCAACAAAAAATTTACATTTATTATTTAAAAAGAATATCATCTCTAAAATATAATATAAGGAGGAGAGGGGTGATTTTTTTTTCAAGTTCAAGTCATGATGAGTCATGTGAGACATGTCTTTTGTGATTTTGTCCATGCATCATTTTGGGTTCAATTTATATTTATTTATGATTTTAGTTTGTTTGTGCTAATTGATTTTCTTTTGAATTCAACTTGACTAACTTGTCCTAGTTTAATCTTGAAGTTTTCATGCCTCTTTTTTAATGGGAGTTAGGGAGTGTGCTTTGGGTTTGCATTATATTGAAAAATTGGGAATCATCACAATTCTTCACCTTGATAACATTTGACAAACCTAAGGTTGTGTCATTGAACATTAATTTGTTATTCTTTTCAAATGTGGTCATTCGTTATTGCATGTTACATAAGATGATTTTGAATGAAAAATACATTGACATTGATGAGTTATTGTTCCAACTAGAAACAAAAAAACGTGCTCAAAGCTAGAAATGGTGTGAAGAGAACAATTGAGCAAGGGGTTTAAAGTGATAAGGTATGTGTTTCATGTTGGGCTTGTTTTATAAGTAGGAAATATTTTTGAGGTGAATTAGGGCATTTCAATAGAACAATAGGTTGTAAAATTGTAGATGTGTTGAATGTTGAAGTTGTTCAATTTTGTTTTCTCAAATTCTTGAATGTTTATTATGTTTATAGTGCATCCCTAACTATAAATCAAATGTGATCTAAACAATTCAATTGAAGTTGAACTGTTCAAATGTTCTAAATTTGCAATTTGTATCATTTCATGCATCTTGCGATTTAGAGCATTTTCCTATTCATTCTCACCTAAAATTTGCACGATCCACATCAATTTTTTTCCCATTGGGTCGTTTCTTGAATTTGCTATACTTTTGATTTTTAAAAATTGTGTGTTTGTTGTGTTTGCAAGCAATGAACATTAGTATTTTGTTGTGCTCTCAACTGTCTTGTGGTTGCCTATGAATCAAACCTTCTCCACCATTAAACCTTGTTCTTTAGTTACCTTGACCTTGTCTTCAAGCAGCTATTAGTTTGTTTGCATGCAAGCTTAACCTTGCTTGTACTTGTGAGCTTGTTTGTTGAATTGTTTGCATGCGAGCTTGCATTGACCTATGAATTGATGTGTGAAGTTGTTTGCCTACTTGCGTTCCAATTTGCGCTGGCCTCTTGTGAAACTATGTGCAAAGCTTGTGCCAAAATGTGGAACCATTGTTGAAAAGCTTCTTCACAATGGAGTGATCAAAGATATGGAACTATAACTTCACAATTTTGGTTTCTAAATTTTTTTGGTTTAGTGTTGATGAAAAAAACAAAAGAATAGCTTTACATAGGTAAGGGTGATGAGAAAGTAAGAGGGGTTTACTAGGTAGGTTATCCAGGTGGAACCTTAAGTCACTTAGTTGTGATTGATACTCAACTGCGTCATGACAGGTTTCCAATGGATCGTGCACTGGTAGGTGCTGGGTCAGGTGATCTGGAAGATTTGCCAAATCCAACCACACACATTTGCAAACTCCTGACTCTTGAGAATCATCAAGTACTGTCTGTCTCTGATGAGTTTTTTTTTCCAGACAAGAGCTCGCCATGCTTCCACTAGTGCAACCCTTTTGTTCTAAAGCCAACTTCAACATTTCTCGAAGTTGCTGAAAAAAAAAATTGTTTTGGGTTTAAGTAATACTATCAAAGATTGTGTCCCAAGACTATTCAGCTCTCCCCAGCTGCCTTATTCCCAGGGGGAGAAGCAGCACTTGCTTCGACAGCAGAATAATCCAATTCTTAATGTTAGACACCGACTTTTAACAACAACGGGGAATCTGGGTTGTGGGTTAGCTGATTCACCTGGGTTGAGAATGTGGCAAAATGGGTTGTCCATAGCCCATCCACTAATACTTTAAATGCTTGTAGGGCTGCAACAAGAATTGTTCGGTATGCCACATTATTGTAGATAAATAGTTAGTGTGAAGTAATTTAAGTACCCAATTTGTATAGGTTTTTTTTTTTTTTTTGGGTTTGATTT
>Ga0209611_10001192_pt1 | contig 43434 bp, 29 predicted proteins | sample S1TSphgellanicum_3_FD_187693 | JGI IMG/M metagenome (GOLD analysis project Ga0209611, IMG submission 187693) | Host-associated microbial communities from peat moss isolated from Minnesota, USA - S1T2_Fc - Sphagnum magellanicum MG (SPAdes) (version 2) | ecosystem: Host-associated > Plants > Peat... | reverse complement strand
ATTGGATCTTGCAGAATCCAATCTTCCTGTGCAGACCGGTGCAAAATTCCAATTCCATTCCATCAATGCTTGAAGCCCAACAAAAGCCAACTTCCATTATTGAATAAAAATCATTACCGTCTTTAGATTCAACAATCGTGTACAAAACTCCGACCATCTTGTTCTCCTCATCGACTCTCTGCAAGTTGGTAAGAATGACTGACTACCAGAGGCAACATTTGTTTCATAACTGCTTTTTAAAAAAACTCTGCTTCACAATGGCTACAAAATTCAGGAGACGAATAGAAGAAGACTTCCAGCTGCCGGCAAAGAGATAAGTATGTGCAAGCAGCGTGGAATGGGGAGAAGGGGCTGGGAAATGTCCCATAAGGTTTTGGCGCGCGAGGCGGAAGGAAAGGGTATAAACAGGGCGATGGGAGATGAAAATCATACTTACCTGGGCGGGGTCGATCGGTGGTCAGGATGGCCGATGGCCTAGGGGACCCTGCTCCATTGCACTACGGAGTGGGTGACCCTAGCATCTTCCTACGGGGGGCATGCACGTCGTAATTTGTGGCAGCGGGGGCTCGCGTTCGCGCGGCCCCCACCAACTAAACCCAATCTGGATCCCTTCGATAACGTTCCAAGATTCGAATATTACTTAAGGATTTAAAAGGTGGTTTAAGTTGTGGCAATGTTGTCTTGCGTTTTTGCAGATCTTGGATTCAAGTATTTAGTATTCGTATTTGAATAATTATTATATAGGATATCAAGTTAATATTTTGAACATTTTAATTCATTTAAAGTGAACTGTTTCCCATATTTCCTTTATTTTAACAACATTTAAAGCAAAAGCTGTTTGGGGATTTTTAAGGTAAATTTAAGACTGAGTTGTCATGCATTCGATTGGCTATTGCTCATCTACCTTTCGTTGTCCAAATTGTTTCTGCAACTTAAGGTTACTTCTTGTTTAAGAATTCTGTCTCTCATGTTCAGGTGGAACTCCAGCCTACACAGAATCAGAGTTTTTTTTTTTCCCTCCCAGGTGATGTAGCAATGCACAAGAAGAATTAGCCAGATTTGGCAAAAATAAATCTCCTCTGAATCTGGTAATTTTGGCACTTTGTTTTTCACAAGAATCTTTTGTATATGTCACACTGGATTTTTTTTGGTCAACAAAGAAAAAAAGCGCTGCACAGGATTTGTGACTCCATGAAATGGTGTTCCAAACTGCATGTATTACATGCCCAAATACATCCTGAAATGAGATACATCCTTTATGTTTTTTTCCCCACATAAAGCAACTACAAAATAACCATAGGTTGCTACCCACCCCTGAGACATACTGAATGGATTTCTAGTTGGAGTATCAAACAATTCATCTCTGATTTGGAAATTCTGCTTTTGATTTTTCCTTCACATGGGCATCATCCTATATTTGTTGTTTACTTGAAGTCAGCAAACATCCGCAATTCCTCACCAAAGTCTATATCTGCTTTGCACTCATGATAGGCATTATCTATTAGTGATAGTGGATGTTGTTGACACTTCTCATTTTAGGGTATTTTACTAAAAGGATGGATGCTTCCACATTTTCAAAGAATGTGAAGGTTTCACTTCTTCAATGTCCTTTGACAAATACAGGATGAATACTGTCGAAACAGGGTTTCACTGTGAATTGACATGCAAAGGTAGAGATGAACTTGGGACATGAGAGAGAATGGGTATATCAGAGTTAAGAAGAGTACTCTTTTCAGTCTCTTCTGATGATAGTATAATTATGCCAAGTATTTCTCGAGCTTCTCTACCTCTTCAGTACTGCCCACAAACAATGGAACTCGTTGATGCACCTGAAAACCCATCACCCCATATAATGTCCACAAATGCCAGAACTCAATCAGGTGATTCCAAGAGCAATGTTCTTCTTCATCCTTTAAGAGCATATATTTAGTTCAAGCAAGTTTTGAGACTGCCAGAGCCTGCATGTCTGAAACAACCTGATTCACTTAGAATTAGCAGTCTAAGACCGGTAGAGGGTGGTAAGAGTTTACAAACCTGCTCGGGTAGGATGTCAAGAATCCTTTTATGACCATCAGAACCCTTGCCACCTGCCTGCTCGGCCAAGTAGCTCATGGGGGCACATTCGTAAAGCAATCTGAGCTTCCCTGATTTGCTCTTTAGGTCTGCAGGGTATCCATAAATACCTCCATACAACATGGTTCGGTGGAAGTCTCCAACAAGGCTTCCAATATACCGAGCTGAATAAGGTTTGTTGCTGGGTCCTGGCTCCTTAAGACTGTCCACATACTTCTTGAGTTTGTCATCCCAGAGAGCATAGTTACCTTCATTGAAGGAGTAGATTTTGCCTTTCTTGGGAATTTGGATCTCTTTGTGTGTGAGCACAAATTCTCCATAAAGAGGGTCAAGTGTGAAGCCGTACACTCCCTTTCCAACTGACAGAACCAAGATAACAGAGCTGGAGTACATGCAGTAGCCAGCACATAACAAGTTGCTTCCTGGTTGGCAGACATTAACCACACAGTGCTCTGCGATTTCATCAATCTGCAAAACCATAACCATGAAACTTGGTCAAGTTCCCCAACTGTTACCAATGTGCAGTCTTGCTTATCTCTCCATCTCTAACGAAATTCTGAAAGATTGACAAACAGAAGGGGGGTTTGGGTATGTTAGTTTCTTCATCAGCTGACAGCAAACTAGACTAGAAGACTGCTTTTTTCAGGTTGGTCAGTGCCAGCCTTGAATAAATTGGGGAATTCCCGAATGAACCACACCACTGATCAACAAAATTTCCAATTTCTTTTTCAACTAATGATCTACAGAATGTTGCAGTGTTTGGTAACGATTGAAAATACCTTTTTTCTGTGAGCAATCTAAGGGCAACCATGAGAGGGAGATGGGGGGCCTCATGAGATAATAGGTAGATAACTCACGGTGAGATTTTCGCCAAGGTTTGTCAAACACTCTTCATTTGGACTGTATACACCAAAGATGGAACCTGTGGAGACAGCAGCATCGATATTTGATGAACCATCCAAGGGGTCGAACACCACAATGTAGTTGCCTGAGTAGCTTTCCTCAACAGCAACAGGAATGTCTTCCTCCTCAGAAGCAATGATGCCTGTCCGGCCGCTGGTTCGGAGGCAGCCAGAGAATACCTGAGTTCAATGACAACCTAAAACTGTGAAAAAAAATTTACAGACACATGGTGCTCGATATATCTCTCTCTAAGACATGGATGGCAATGGCTTCATGGCACACACCAGGAAAAATTGTAAGGTGAAGAAGAAGAAGCTTCATGCATGGCATACTCAATCATACTCATGATGTTTGCATGAGAATTGCAACAGATTCTTCTTTCTCTGTAGAGTATATGCCTTGACATTCAGGTATTGTGTGGAGGAGTACTCCCTACAAGAGAATGTGGTTTTTCTCACACAAAAAGCTGCAACTCTTGACACATGTGTGATGTAAATTTTGTGGTTTCATCCATTATTATGTACAATATGTGGTGTCTACTTGTGGCATATATTACATCAGGGTTTTTAATTTCAATTTTGTCAAGTAGGTGGACTGATGAAAATCCACAACATTAATGAGCCAAATCTGTCTAGATGTCAGCCAAGAAAGTAGAGTTTTTGCGAATCCCAATTTGTTCCGGTGACCTCCATGACCTCAGCATCTAAATGTGGTGACCTTAGGATTTTTTTCCTCATAATGTAGCAACTTGGGGCCATTTATTCTGAAACAAACCCTTTTTACCTTCTTTGGAGCTTCCCTTTTTTCTCAGTTGCCACAACTCAAAAGAAAAAAAACACTGTATTACATCCAAATTGCAATTTGACATAAGTTGTGGCACATATTAAACAAACATAATATATGCCATAACTTAATGCCAATTGTAATTTTGATGTAATATATCCCACAATAGACATCACATATTGTACATTGTAATAGATGAAACCACAAAAGGCTACCTCACACATACATGTGTCATGACTTGTGGCCTTTTGTGTGAGAAAAACCGCATTCTACTGTAGTGTCTATTGGCATAGGAGGGATGGAGAAGAGAAGAGGAGGAAAATGTTGTTGAGGGAATTGGGTTGTGTTTTGTCCAACCATAGAAGAGAGAGAGAGAGAGCACCTCATTAGAAATGACATCAAGTTTCTTTTGATCCTCCCCCTGTATATTGGAAGCTCCTTGCAAGCCCGTAAGGTTGGAGATGCCAGCTCTTTGAACCAGAGACGCGATTTGCTTGCAAGCGACGGAAATGCTAGACAGAACGATGGTCAATTCAGCATCGATGATCCCAATCTGTTCCTGCCGCAAAAGCCAACCGGTAAAAGTCTCAATCTCGTACTGACTCCTCTTCTGTTGCTTGGGAACCGGAGGCGGCTCCACGCTCACCGCAGCTGTTGTAACCACGCCGCCGCCACCACCACCATTCCCTGACCACCGCCTATTAGTCCAATTTCCCTCTTGTCCCCCTTTCACTGTCAAACCCACAACAGAGCCCCTGAAACAAGTTCCGGTTCTCAAGAGTGGGTGCAAGAAGGAGGAGGAAACATCACCACCACTACCACCACCACCACCACCGCCACTGCTATTGGATACTGAGGTGACAAGCTTGTTGCTAGAACTGGAGCTCACTATGCCTGACGATGCAGCTAACGCAGCTGAAGCCGTGGACGCCATTCCTCTCACTCGCAGAGAAAACAAACCCACACACACACCCTCACACACATATACTCTCTCTCTCTCTCTCTCTCTCTCTCACTACACTGGTTTTCAATTGGGGCACATTTGGAATCTTCTTATCCCCAGGAACGATTCACATTGCAATTGGAATTTGGGAGAAACTTGGTGTGCAGTTTTGTGGTCCTTGTCCTCTCCCACTTCTGTGCTTCCTGGCCGTTAGATCTTGACCATCACAAGATAGATCCTGTACCTACCACTGATGTTTCGGCACAAAATAAATAATTCGTAAAAGGCCTTCCTAGCTGCAAATTAGAAAATTTTATTGTTATTTTTCCAAATTGTTGAAAATTGAAAACCCCGTGTGGTTACTATTACAAAATGCACAGGACAAGGTGTATTTTGCATACTTATTCCTCAACTGTTGAAATTCTGAAAAATGAAATTTGAAAATGCCAAACCTTGTTTTCTAAAATAAATAGGTATTTGGAAAAGAAGTGTTGAGCTGGAGTAGTAGGTATAGTATCCACATGATAGCGTTTTTTTTTTTTTTTCCCCCCTCGATTTTGTGATGTAGTTACACTGGTGATCATCCTCCAAAAGGGAGAATTAACCAAATTTGGCTCCAGGAGCTACAAGTCAGAGAGGAAAGTCTCAAAATTTAAGATCCTGTTATGTTTTGACTGGAACCTATTGTCTAAATATGGCTTTCAGAAAAGTTTCCCTCAAAATCTGGCAACTTTGGCGGTTTATTTTTCCCGGAAAAGTGAGAAAATCTAGAATGACTCTATTTTTATACGTACCCAAAACCTAGTGAGGATGCAAAGATACAAAATGAAATGACCAGACTCCACTCAAGTTGATTACTAGTTAGGGGTTTGAGAATGAAGGAGGAATAAAAGGGTCCTTAACTCGCCTCCAATAAGGGCGACTTTAGACAAAGGCCCAAGGTCCAGGGACCAATGAATTCAAGCAATCTTATTGGTCGAAAGCTTTAAGTTGGTTCCAAGGCCTTTAGATGAGGGTCCAAGACCAAAAAGTGGCAAATTGAGGACAAACCTACATGGCACCTGTTTTGGAGGGAAAATCAATTGGTTCGGACCAAAAAATAGTGCTGAAAGGAGAGCTCCTGATTTGGAGAACCAAGAATCAGGCTAGGGACCAAGGTGTAGTCCAACTCAAGGATTCAATTTGCTTCAAATCAGTCCAAATTGGTTCCTAGGAAAGTGGACCCTGGACCTAAAGTGGGCCTAAGTCCACAGTGGGGATGGGGGGCGGTCTTGAACTGGGGGATGTCAAGAAGTAACTAAGCCAGTTGCTACTGCTCAACTTAAAATGAAAGAGGCTTGCATATTTTGTAATGTTATGTTTATTCTTTAGTGAAAATAAGGAAAAAGGATCCAAAGGGGAAGGTCCTTTGGTCTTTTTAGGTTCCAAACAACATGGGCATAATTATATAAGAAAACATCTCATGATTTGTGTAAACAATCAATAATGTCAATTGCGAAAGGGAGGAATTGACCAATAGGGTGCTAATAATGATAACTCCTTTCCTTTGATATTGCGAATTCTTGAGTTGAACATTATCAAGAAAGTAGATCCACTCATGTTGGGTTAGCTATGATGACATCAATCAAGGTACAAACCTCGTTTTGGTGAGCACAATGTTATTCGTTGACAAAAGGAGTTGAAAGTTGTTAAAAAAAAAGTGATGCAACTATTTTTGTATGACATGGAAACTTACTTCCCAAACAATGGAAGCAAAGGTGTCTCAAATTGCATCATGTGTCTCAATGTGTTTGTTATTGTGGATGTGTCGCAAGTGATGGACACCCATTGGGTCTATTAGTTATATGCACACACATCTAGGAATGTCTATAGTTCAAGAGTGCAGGAGCCTTAGTTGTGTTTGAAGTGCTATCAAAAAGATTGTAAAAGATAGTTGAAAGTTTGAAAGGATTGGTTGGGTTGTAAGCTAAACATTTGACCCAAGACCAAAATATGATAATAATTAGGTTTCACAAACGTTAAATAACTCCTCAAAAAGTGTGTTGGAAATGGTATGATGGTGTAAGCATTTCCAGATGGAATTCTAATATAAAACCATTTGTTGTCCAATAAGTTGTTGAAAGGTGAAAGACGTGCATACCGAGGTTGGTAGTAGGTCACAAATTGTTTTAAGGTGTTGCCAAAGGGGAAAAATGTTAATGTCAACTTGAACTAAGGTTTTCCTTTTGGTTTTTAAAAAACACTACAAGAAATTTGCATATTAACAATTTTTTTTAAAATGATAAATGATAATTTTTAATCATAAATGCCACATGCAACTTGTTATAGTGTTTAATTGCTTTGAACAAGTTGAATAAAATTTTTGTCACAAAAGACATGACATGGCACCCAGTCCCAATGGTAATCACATCAAAATGTGATTAACATGAACTTTTCATCCAACTCACATCTAGCCAATGTGGCACTGCCATTTGCAATTAAATTTTTGACTAAAATGTGTAATCACATATGACATATAAAGTTTGGATGTATGCACATGGTGAAAATCTATCCACCATTTGGATAAAGATTATCCATTAAATGATGTACATGTGGCAATAAATAATAATTTGAAAATTAATTCTATAATAAAAAATAGTGTAATCATTATAGTTACTTGATTTAACTAGGGTAGGTTGGGGTAAACAACCTATCCTAGGCTAAATCAAGTTAGAATTAACAACTTATCCTAGGTTAAGCTTGGTTAAAATAGATAATTTAACATAGGTTAGGTAGGTTGCCTGGTTTAATATAGGTAAATGAATCAAGGTTATAGGCTTAAGTAGGTAGGTGGGTAGGATCCTAAAAATTTTTGTACATGGTCACAAGCCTTTTTTATTACTTCATCCTAAATAACATATGCATTTTGAATGTTTATAATGCATACCATGGGTAGTTCATTCTTTCACTTAACTATATCCTTTACAAAATTGACTATTTTAAGCCATTCCACCCTAGGTTATTTTAAGTCATTTTTAGCTAATCCACCCTATGTTATATTTAATTATTTTCAGCTATTCCACCTTAAGTTATTTTAAATTATTATGTGTTATTCCATTTTAAACTATTTAAAGTTATTCTACCCTAAAGACTATTTTTGACTATTCTAGATAAACTATTATACTCTAAGTTATTTTAAATTATTCTAAGCTATTTCATTTTATTTTAGGTTATTCTTGATTATTTTAAGTTCTTCCACCTTAGGTTACTTTAAATTATTCTTGATTATTCTAGGTTATTTTGAACTATTCCAACCTAAGCTATTTTTAATTAATCTATTTTATTTTACTTTGAGCTATTTTTTACTATTATAAATTATCCCACCTTAAATTATTTTAGGTTATTCCACCTTAAAATATTTTCAATTATTTTTAGTTCTTCTAATTGGCTAAATTGTTCTATGTTGGCTATAAGACAAAATTAACAAAAAAACAAAATGCAAAAACTATAATGTGGAAAAACCATATTGGTAAATAATTTTTACATTGAAATGTTGTTTCATTTTAAATAATTTAAAAAAAAAATTCAAACCACCAAATGCAACAATACCATCCGTTTTGGGAAAAAAATGTTTACACCTACACACAACCTTATTATGTTAAAAATTGAAAATGATGGTTCTTTCTAATTTTTTTAGTGGTCCTTTAAAATTTTCACAAACCTACCAAACTTTATTATACATTTAATTATTATTAGGACAATGAACCCCATTGAAGCAAATCATTGCTGTAAGCAAGTAACTAAATAACCACCTACCCAATTTAAACCACCAAATCTAGTAATTTCATTAATCATAGTTAACATATTATTTTTCGCACTAAGTTAAACACATGTGCATTTACAAATATAATTTATAGTTCTAGTTCAAGTTGAATAAGATGCCACATGGTGTCCAATTACTTCTGAACCACATTACTAGTTGCAAAAACAATTACATTTTCATTTATAATTGGATGCCTCTAGTTGTTGGAGGTTACGACTACATTTTTCATCTTCATTTTCATCTAAATTAGCAGTAGTTGTAAATCATAATTGCATATGTAACTTAAAACAATGTAGTTGCATATGTTAAACTAAAAGTCATTTTTACCACATGCCACAGAGGATAGGTGCATTGATAGTTGCAGAAGTGGTTGATTTGGACACAAGTTGCAAACACATGGGTTGGTACAAGCATACATTTTTATAATGAAACATGACAATTGCAATAAAAGCCACAAGGGCCCAATTACTTAGATAGGTTGCTAGGGCTATGGTAGATGTGGAAATAATGTTTCCATAGGTTACTAGGTGAGAGCATGGTAAAATATACAAAAAAAGTTGCTAGGAAAATATCAAGTTAAAAAAGAGGCAATTTTTCACAAAAACACAAGAAAGTAGATTCAAATTTTACTTAAATTTCATTTTGAAACTATTAAGCCTTCAATTGGGTTTATTGTAAATCAACTACAAAATTTCAAAAACTTTAGAATAATAAAAGTAGGGAATAAGTAGGTTTGAAATTGATTGGTCAATATGGTGTTCAAACCTACTTTCTCATTAGAAAAATTAATGAAATATACATGTATGAAGTTATAACATAAAGATCATTATATATTCAAAGGCCTCACCAAAAAACAAATCTATTTTCTCTTTGGTAAAATATACTTGACACATACTTGAATCAAATGTTACATTACAGAAAGTAGGTTTTAAAAGCTACTTGCATTTAGAAAAGTCTATTTGAAACCTACTTTTACAATGTAAAATTTAAAAATTAATGCGTAATAATGAAAAAATATCTTGTTATTTACCCTTCAACTAAAAAGATTGAATGTACAACAATTTTGTGATGGGTTTTGGTCCTACTTTTTGTTCATTTAATAAGTAGACTAGTAAGTACTTTTAATTGCACACTTTACCATGTTTTCACCCTAGTAGAAAGGAGGCTTGTTAATTGAACAAATGTCCATTTGGGTTAGTAAAGGACCTTAAACCTAAAACACACCCAAACATTTGAAAGAAAGAGTAAGCAAATGGGGCAAAAGATTTTATGAAGGTGGAGGAAAAGGGGTAAACAATGTAATAGGTATGAAGACTATTGCATAAATCAATGAATTAAGATTTTAAAGGCCATTTGGACATCCCCTAACCTTGATAGCAAGTTAGAGTGTTGAACATCTTTTAACAAAAAATCTTTGATGAGGGATGATGTGAATGATGGTGAATGTCATGAGCACGAAAATAATTTGGACTACAAGATTTTTTTACCAAAACAAAAACAAGGGCATGTTTAATTCCAACAGATCATGAAACAAAAAAAACAAAAACAAGAACAAGAACATGACACATGAAAAAATAAATTCAACAAGATTTTATTATAGAAAAGGAATAGAACAAGGCTATGACAAGAAAAGGTATCCAAAACTAATGTTGAACATATTAAAGGTAATGAAAAATTCTACCTTTATTTATACCCATTGGGCATCTAGTTCAAGGGAGAAACTTCCAATCTACATGTGACCCATGTTCACCCATGTGCGAACTATGAGTGAACTAAAACTCAAATTTAAGAATGAACTTAAATTTAATTAAAAGTGAACTAAAAATTAATTGGAAATGAACAAAAAATGAACTAAAGGTTAATTGGAAGTCAACTACAAGTTAATTAGAAGTGAACTAATAATTAACTAAAAATGAACTAAAATTTAATTAAAAGTGCATTAAAAGTTAACCATACATGAATTAGAAATGAACTTAAATTTAACGAAAAGCTAATTAAAAGTGATTTGAAACTAAACTAAAAATTAACAAGTTCATTACAAGTCATGGATGAACATTCAAATGAATGAACCCCATGGCATTGGCATTTATGATAGTGTACACATTAGAACTCTTAAAGTTCTTATATTATTTGATGGGGTGTTAATTGTGATTAGGTGGCAAAGTTAAATGATAAACTAAAGGGGGATTAGGTGACACATTTATGGGGTTGGATAGAAAGGCCTATCACATGAAACTAGGTTTCTAGATATTCATATTCAAATGGAACTATTGTAGTGGGAATGTGTGTGTTGTTTGCAATGGTTGGGAATAGACATGTAATAAATCAACTAGTTGTAGATAATGTTTCAACAACTTTCTTTTCACATTGCCTTTTAATCTATTTTGTGGTGGTTATGCTTCTTGACCAAAATTGAACTTTTGTTGAAACACTTATCATGTAACTTTTTTTTAATGTTGTCCTTTGATTTCTTTTTGTCGCAACTATGGTTTTTAGTTTTCAACAACGTGGTGGTTTACAAGTGTAAGTTGTAAGTTAATTGTGATTTGAAAATGCCACCAAGCTCAAAAGAGTCAAAAGCCCCAAGAGCCAAGAATTAAGATTATGGTTGTAAATGTTGTGGAATTGGACATAATCATGAATTCACATGAATGTATTTTGGCAAAGGATTTTGTTTTAGGAGAGAGACAATAGTAAGGAGCAAGAAATGAAAAACTATTTTCAAAATAAATTCTTGAAAGGATTGTAGTAGGCCCTATGGTTGGTGATGATGCAACAAAAATTTTCTTTTTTCATATTCAAGAATAGTAGCAAATAGTTCATGAATAGTTGCAACATGAATGGTTGCAATTCATGAATGATTGTAGCATGAATGGTTGTAATTCATGAATGGTTGTAACTCATGATGTGGTTTTAAAAGATGTTATTCCTTTTGTTCCAAGTTGTTGCTCATCTAGAATAATATTTTGGCCAAGAGTTGCATCAACCCAACACACCTTTTCCCCCTTGTACCCTAGCTTTCTTTCTCTTTACCTTTACAAATGACATTAAACATTGCCTTCCTTTGTTTAAAAGATCTTCCCTCTAAACATTGCTTTTATTTTCCATCATGTACTTTTGTCCTTGAAAGTGTTGTTAGGGTTTCTTTTCATCGGGTCTCCTTTTGTTCATAATGATTAATTGTAAATGATAGGATTTCTATTAGTGTTTAAGACTTTGTTGGCTTACATTTGCCACAACCAAATTTGGAAAAATAAAAAATTATAGTTGTGTAACAAGTTCAAGGCCATATTGTTAAGTTTAATTTTGTTTTAAAAGGTATCCAATTGCTTTTAAAAAATCTTAAATTTCTAAAAATGTGCCCATTTTTTTTGCCATGCCTATGTGTTTTTAATGTTTTGCAATAATTTAGGACAAATCTTTTTAATGGAAGCATCAAAGTTGCATCAAATTTGATTGATAAAACTTTACCACACTTTCATCTTTTTGGATGACTAAATTCCTTGGATGCCAAATATATTTGTGAAATGCCAAGTGATTATTTGGAAAGTTTGACCATGGATGAAAATGGATCTATGTGCAAAAATTTGAAAAATGGACAATGGACGAATCCATGGAACTAAATTTGGGAAACATGGACAATGGGTGAAAATGGATTTAGTTGGGGAAGAAGTGACTTTCATTGTCCCACTTTCTTGAATTAATTAATTTTCCAATCTCTTGAGGGAGTGAGATAATTTCAATCTTCCCGTGGTTCACCCATTGTCCATCCATTTTCCCACTTCCCAATTTTATGCATCACTTCAATTTCCCATCTTCCAAAAAATTTCCCACCTCTTGGTTAATTTATTCATTACACCAAATTTTTCTAGGGAGTTGGACCAATTCTAATCCCCAAACATAAAATGATCACTAGGTTTTGACAGTAGGTGTTTACAAAAAAGGGTTTGCCTTGTTTAGAAATCCCAAAAAGGTGGAAATGGATGGGGAAAGGGTGAAAAAAATTCTTTGTTTGGGAATCCGCGGGATATCTTTGCATCTTGGGTGAAAGCATGAATAGGTGGAAAATTTGGATTGTCACACTTGTAATTTTTTTGGATTACATACAAACACAAAATTTAAAGCCATATTCAAAATTAACATTGTCAATTTTTTCATTTTTCATGTTTTCATAGACTTTAATGAGAGTTATCATAAAACATTTGGATGATTTTTAAAAAGATTACGGACTCATAATGGACTTTTGAAATGACAACACTATGTTTGTCACATAGAAAAAATGAAAAATGTGAACTCAAAAAAATGTCAAAGTAGTGTCAAAATAAAAAATAAAAAATAAAGCATCATAAAATGAAAATTTTATTAGTGAAGTTCATTGAAACTTTCATAATATATTAATTTTTAATTTTTAAAAGTTTTAAATGATGTGATAATTGTAAATTTTTATCTTTGAGAGTCCATTTCATATTAAAAATTTTAATCTTTTGCATGGATTTTTTTAATCAATCACATGTTTAGGGATATTCATAGGTTGGCTTATTAATATCTATGAATAAAAGCATAGGGGATAATTATAGGATTTATGGTTTGATAATTGCTAAAATTAGAAAAAAAAACATTAGTGTTAGATTATAGACTTTCAAATGCCACTTTTGAACCACCTAACCATGCTTTCACTCTCCTACTAGAAATGTATCAAATGTTTGTGTATCATTGCATGATCACAATAGGATTTTATTGCCATCTAAGTAATTATGGTGGAATCATGGAGTGTAGGTGCCCCATGTCATACCATGATGCATTTCTTAAGGTTCAAAGATGATTAGCGTTTGCACTTGCTTGATTTTTTTTTGGGGATTTGGGTGAAGGATTTTGTTTGCAAATTGAGTGTGTTTCTTTGTGATGTTTGTTGCATTTTTTTTTGGTGGGTGTTTGTGTAGTTTCTTACATGTTGGAAAGTTAATTAAGAACAACGAAAAAAGGGGAACTAATATTTTGTAAAGAGGAAGATCAAGAAAACAACTTTCAAGCACCCCCTCCTTTACCCTCTCCCTCTTTGTCTCTCCCTCCTCTTCTTACGCCTTTTCCTTTCCAACGACAATTTTGAAAAGGAACAATTCCAACATTCAAATTTCTTTCAAAAGTCCAGCAACAATGAGTATGTGAAGGTGAATGAGGTTGCTAGTAGGGTGTTGTCATGTTCATTGCTATTTTTCTTAAGATGATTTCATTGCTAAATATATAAGGTCATCCATCATCTCAAGTGTATTAGCCAAAAGTGTCAAAGGTAAACTTTAAAAAAAAAATACAACTATGTAAAAGATTGCATTTCTTTCCTCCTTTTGCTCCTTTGGAGTTAACAAATTGTGCAACAATTTAGAGAGCATTTGTTTATCATTGTGAAATTTTAATGAACTTCAAATTCTACAAAAAAAGAAAAAAATCATTTAGATAATTTACATTTTGTGCACATGGTAATTAGCCTAAGGTCAAGTTCACATTCATGATGAGAGCTCAAGAGAGAAAGAAAGTGCTTTGATATAATCTATGATCACAAATAAAATTTACTTTTTTTGGTAGTTTAATTTTGTCATATGTTTGTTGAAGGTGAAATTGCATGTCTAATGACATGAAATTTGAATATCATTGATCAAATGTGCATTCTTCCCAACTTGAACCAATTCATGCTATAAGAACTAACAACCAAGCAGAAGGTAGGAACAAGTTGTGTGATTTTTAAAACAATAAATAAATAAATAATTATGACTACAAAATGTATTCTAAGATTTTTCCTTCTTTCCCACTTACAAACTATCTAAAGCTTGTGAACTTGGTTACTTGTTACATGTTCACACATACATCAATAATTTTGAATCACTACCTTATAATAGTGGTTTTTGTTTCAATTTGTATTGTATCAATATACAATGTGGGATTTGTTTTTCATCTATTATTATATTGAAGTTCTTTTCATGATTTTGTTAATTGAGTTTTTAATGATCAAAATAATTCACTTAGATGTAACTCTTAAAGCTAGTTCGATATTATAATGTATAATGCCATGTTGTATTGTATAATATATTCTTCAAGTTGGCAAATGCTTTTAGTTTGAGTTTTTGAATCATGGACTTTTTATATTTTATTCTACAACTCTTTACATCATACATTTTGAAATTGCATGTGGCAAAAAGTCACAAAAATGTATAATTGAGATAAATTCCATGAAAATATGTAGGTTTTGAATGAAGACTTAGGCATTGTCCCCTAAACCTTACAAGGATAGATTTTCAAAAACAAATTTGGTCTTTATATGAAAGAAAGTAGTGCACCTTTCCATCTTCAAAATAATCCAATATACATATATTCAATGTGATAATCAACATCAAAATTGCATATGCACGTTAAGAAGTGGGTATAATTTTCACTTACACAAAAGTTTGTTTCGTAGTTTTCAAAATAATGTATTGGTATTTCTTGATACAATCATTAGAAGAAATTTTGTTCTTTTCAATCAAGGAAAAAATGACTTCATGTCCTCCATGACTATATCAATGATTCTAATCATTTATTATAACTTCATTTTCTACGTGTCCTCACTATTAGTCATTAATAAGTCATTTATATGACTAATTGATGAAAATGTACTCAATGTAAATAGTTCATCCTAGTTTCATTTGCCATATTTCATTCATCACAACTTTAACAAAAATAAAATGAAATGGATAATCTTGTAATGATGTGGAGGCTTTAGAAAAAAAACAATTCCTAGTTCATAGGAAAATGGGTCCCACTTTTTGATGTGTCACGAAAATTATTAACTTAACTTTTCAATGACCAAAATATTATTTCCAATTTGACATTATGGCATTATGTATAACTAAACAATGACTTACATTTTAAGACATTGCATACAATATTTTTAGTCATTTATAATTACTAAAAAATGATTTAAAAATAATGATGTGGATACGAACTTCATTAAAGACTTTATAATTACTACAACATGATTGATAGAACATGATGTGGATAGTAAATAACTTGAGAATTATTACAAATAACTTGTATAATGATTCTAGGATGGCAAAGTAGGTGTAGAATTCAAAACTACTTCTGCAAAGGCTTGAGTTTTGAGTGCATATTTGGGATAATGTTATTATAATAATCAGAAATGCCATTGTCCATAGCAAGGTCAATATTGAAACCAAAACTTTAGCTTCAAACAATGTACAATGCTTATAAAATGTTAATGAATTTTAATGTGGAAATACATGTAAGAATGAAGAATAAAAACAACATTAAAAAACACTAAAGATGACATGTAAAATATACATAAAAATTTAAAATTTGACATCCAAAGTTCTTAATAACCTTAAAATCTTGTTAATGTTAGAATTTTAAGACTATCCTTGTTAGACAACTCTATGGCTCTTATCAATGAAGTTGTGATTGGGGGTGGTGAAAGTCCTTCATGAACACTTAATCCATCTATTTCCATGGTTGTTGTAATGAACACATTTTCTATATTTGCCACTTCTTTCTTGGAACAAGCTTCTAACCTCAACACAACTTTCCAACCTGGCTTTTTGATGTCATCTGAAAAAAACACTTGAGTTGTTTGACAAGGAAATATGAAAGGCTCATATGATAATGGCAGCTTGTGGCAAAAATTAATTGTGAAGAAGCCAACATCATCTCGTACATAGGTTGGATTCCCTCTATTGTATTTTTGTTTGATCCATTCGCATCTAAAAATGATTATTAAAGTATGAAAATGACCATAATCAAGTCTCGATATGTCTTTTAGTACTCCAACAAAGTTTAATGAAAGATCTCTAGCATCAAGAATCATCATATCAAATATCAAGGCAATGCCACTATCAAATGTTGCATTCAATTGCTCTTCGAATCTTCCACCCTAAAGTGGTTCCCATATGCCTTCATCCAAGTGTATCAAGTCGTTGTTTGAAATGGTCTACTACATATTAGGACCCTATCCAAATCTTATGGGTTGTTTACATCAATTGGGTGGCCATGTACAACATTTTTTACCCAATCAATGAAAGGCGGCAAATTTGGGTTGGTGGCTTGCTCCAACTTCCATTTCCTGCATAATTAGTCATACAAAGCCCAATTGGGATTATCAGGTGACTAACATTTTTCCAAGACCATAATAGACATCAAAAATTTCATAAATGTACCTAATTATCAATAATTTCCAAGAAAGAATGAATCTTACTTACTCAAACCAAGGTGACATTAAATTGATGTTGGTTCGTACATATTGGTGGGGAAAGTCACGCAAGGTAGGAGTCATCAAAAGTTTCTACCCAACACCTTCCAAAACTTCACCAACATCTCTTTCTTCCTCCTCAACATCCCATATGTGCCACTGCATAACCTCAAATCTTTACAAATATTTGGTTTTGAAATCGAAGCATTCATCCCTAATGTACCCTTCAACCATGGATCCTTTAGGCCTTGCCATATTCCACACATAAGTCTTTAGGGTTTTCATATACCTTTCAATTAAATACATCCATCTAGTGGCCACTGGTCCACATAGATCTAGTTCATCCACAAGATGATACAACAAATGAGTGATGATGTCAAAAAAGGAAGGTGGAAAATGCATTTTGACCAAACAAGGTTGACAATAACATCATCACTAAGTGATTCAATTTCACTTGGATTCCAAACCTTGTTACAAATTCACTTTAAAATTCTAAAAATTCTCATCACTACCATTCAAGGCCCTGTAGCTAGAAGACCACATAATGCTAAAGGTAAAAGTTGTTGCATCAAAACATAGTAGTCATGTGATTTTAAACTTCCAAAAATTTCCTTCATGATGTACTTCCCCATCATTGAAACATGTCCTAATGGTGTTCACAAATTCTCAATTGTGGTTACAAATATGTCAAATTCACTTGGTGTCAACGCATAGGGGGTTGCTAGTTTTAGCATCTTGCCACCTCTTTGAGGGTTTATAACTAACCACATATGTTGTTTCATGCATGCCTCTAAATTGCAAATCTTTCCTCACTTTCACTATATCCTTCTCACCAATCATTGTTTTTAGGATATTCTTACCAAAGTTTTGTTCACAATGCATGACATCCAATGTCCATTGAACCAAAAGCTCCTATGACAATCACAACACCATAAATGATATGATTAATTTTCTAGAAAACTAATAAATGCATGCTTCTCGCATCAACCCATAAATAATTTGTTAACAAAATGGTACCCTTTTAAAATATTCCAACAATAATATATACCAAAAAAATGGTAACCCCATAAGAATACCCACTATCCTATGCTTAAACTTGAACTATGATTTAACTTAATAAAGGTCATTATCATTATCTATGACTAATAACCCAATCTAGGTCTCACAAGATCCAAAAAAATGGTAATATGATTTTCAAATGGCATCACATGTCTATCTTCAGATCACCAAACATTTCACTTCTATATGACTAATCGACAAATAATAATTAAATGAACTATGATTGCAACAAACACTTCTAATAACTAAAAATTAACTTGTTTCTAGGCCAATTCTACAAAAACAATAAAGTGTTTAGAAACATACCTACCACATCAATTCAAGTGCATTTAATTTACATGCCTAATGCAAAATAACAACTCAAAAAAAGGCAAATACATCAATTACATACCTTCCAATATGGTAAATCATATAAGACATTTCAACACTTCACACCGTGTTTTTTGGATGGGTCCCCAATTCCATGGGTGGGTATTTTATGGTGGCTCAAAAGCTATAGATACCACAATCCATAGTAGTCCCAAAATGTTAATGAGTTGGCATTTTAATGTGATGCTAGTGGTTCACCAAAACAACATTTTGTAGCTAGGTACATAGGTGAATGCGTCAATGGAAAGGAACATGAAAATTTGAAAATCAGTCAATGAGTTTCCCTTGTTGAAATCCCAACCACAAAATTTTTGAACTTGTGGACAAGATTGAATATAATCACGTGATCATCACTCCCCTCTCTATAATCATGTGAATGAGAGTTGTAACGTGTGTGAGAACTCTAACGATGCACATGGTGCATTTATGTGAATGAAAGCTATGATGTGTGTGAGAACTTTGACGATCCGCATGGCACACTTGTGGGTAGAAGTTAAAGCAAAACATTGTAATGTTAGTTATAATATTGAATAGAGTATGCCTACAAAGACTTATACAATCATTGCAATTACAATGTCTCTTAATCTAGAAGGTAGCTTGGGCATTACAAACTTGAAAAAGTGGGTGAAAATAGAAGGGGCAATGTCCTCATGGGTAGATCCTCTATATGGGATGTCACTAGATTTTTTTTTGATAGGAAAACCCCCATTTCTAGGAGACAATTCTTTGAGAAGTATGATATATGTAATACAAGGCCCTCGCCAAAACATCTAAAAGTAGGGAGGGATTTCCAAGAGGAAGAAGTGAAGGCTATTTTTGGGCTTGTCATTAGCAGAAATGGATATTGATATTATCACACACATGATGAGGTGTTGATTGTTAAAGTTGAAACATTGTGGATGACAACACACTAGTGATCACAAGTGCTAAACATTTGCATGATCAATAAGGTTGAAGTGAGAGGGATTGTATGTGAACTAAAAGGAAAGCAAGTTAATTGGTGTGTGTTTGCAAAGTGGACAATCCATGACCAACTTCGTAGGTTGCAAACATTTCCAAATGTTTTAATTACAATCTTTGGAGGCCACTCATTGTGGCAAACCTGGTGTAGTGTTGGACTCTTACAAGTTTGAAGATTTAGAGGGAGAAGAGGAGGTGGACAACCTTCTAGATGATAACACAAGAAAATAAGGCCGATAAGAGGTTTATGTTGTCAAGCATTTGGAGGTTCAATGTAATGGTGAGTGGTAGGAATACATCTCAATGTTGGAGAAAAAGATGCCTGTCATTAAACAAGTTGCATTTTTGCTGGAGAAGGTAAAGGTTGAGTTTCAAAGGGAGGATCGGCTTCAGGGTCAAATCAAAGACCGCCTACAACTTGTGAAAATAGTAGAAGAAATGCTTCAAATTAATGTTGAACTCGATCTCTGCTTAAAAAACAATCATTATTACAAAATGTGGGTGTTGTTCACTAGTCCCCATTCACTAAACTAGTGAATTCACTACTTTCCAACTAGTCCCCATTTACAAATAGTAAGTTGGACTCACAAACAAGTATGTTAAAAGCCTTTAAAGATTTGTTGCAAACATGGGAAGCCAAGCACCAAAGGCTACTGGCCAAAAATGTCTTGGCAAAAGGGGCATGGTGTGTTGCCTTTGAGAAGTTGAGGATGTGTCAATGCCACAAGACTGCACTTTTCACTCAAATCTAGTCCATGAAGAATGGAAATCAGTGCCCAACCCTAATCCCATCACCATTGCCATTTGTGAGTTTGGACATTGATGGTTGTCAAAAAATTTCTAAAGTTCTATCAATCTCACCTTGCCATTTTTGCCATAGAGGCTTTGAGCCTACGTGGGACTACAAGATTGCTTCTTGCAAACATGCATACCATTCATGGTGTGCAATTACTCACTTCTCCAACTCTTCAAAGTGTTTATTAAAGGGTTGTGAAGAGGAACTGCATTCAGATTAATGGGTGTTGTCAAGTATCAAAAAGCCATGTGGTGATGAAAAACAAACTTCAAGAGTTGATTGGACTAGGGGACTGCATGCTTTCAACATCCTACAAGTGCATGCTTTGAACAACTTGCAAGGTGAGTTCACATATTTCTAAGCTCCTTGTTGATTTTTTTAATCAAGTTGTCTTGCACCAATCAATATTCTTAGTTTGTAATATTTCCAAAATAACATATATAATTTGCATGCAATCACATAGTTCAAGTCCAAGGGCTTAAATAACTTCAACATTCCATCTGTAATCAATGTTTGTTGCAAAGTATAATCCATAAAATTTGTACATTGTCCAAAATTGTTCAAAATGAATCTTTTGATTTCTTTTTAATTTGCCACAATGTTCATTTTTTATTCTATAACTTCTATAGTTTGCATCAAGTTCATATAAAGTCTAGTTCCTTTTTTACAGTCACCCAAATTTGTTACGATGTTCATGCATTTCCAATTGAGGTCCCTAAAATCCAATATGTTTTGTCATAGTCACTATGAACTTTTCCAAGTCCATGCATCTCCCTATAAAGGTCCATAGGAGTCCATGATCCTAATGGCAATTACTAAAGACTTAGTCCATGTCCATGCATATTTATACATATTCCAAAAATCCCTAGGATTTTATGATCCTTATGGCAATCACTAAAGATTCAATCCATGTCCATGCATATCTATATAGACTCCAAAGGTCCCTAGGAGTTCATGATCAACATGGCAATCATTGAAGACTCAATCCCGTGTCCATGCATCTCCATACAAAGGTCCTTAAAGTCTGTGATCACTATGGTGGCCATTAAGATTTAGTCCCATGTCCATGCATCTTCATACAAAGGTCCTTAAAAGTTCATGATCACTATGGCAATCACTAAAGACTTAGTCCCATGTCCATACATCTCCATACAAAGGTATTTAGAAGTTCATGATCACTATGGCAATCATTAAAGACTAAGTCCCATGTCCATGCATCTCCAAAGGTCCCTAGAAGTTAATGATCACTATGGCAATCATTAAAACTTAGTCCCATGTGCATGCATCTTCATACAAAGGTCCCTAGAAATCCATGATCACTATGGCAGTCACTAAAGACTTAGTTCCATGTCCATACATCTCCATACAAAGGTCCTTAGAAGTCCATGATCACTATGGTAGTCACTAAAGGTCCTTCGGAGTAAAATTAATTTATGGTAGTTAGTAAGGACTTTTTCCATGTCCAAGCATTTCCCATTCAAGGTCCCTCATAATCCAATATAATCCCTTTGAATCCCATGTGATCTAAGTATTAAACAAAAATGTTTGGATACACATGCACAATGACTAGTTCTTTTGACTACCATGTGCTCCAAATACCTAGAAATGTCCATACATGTGTAATGATATTCCCTTTGAATATGATGTGATCCATATTCTTATTTTTATTTTTTGCTATGCATTGTTAAATTTTGCAGAAGAAATCCACACTTCAATGTCAATCTCTATTTTTCATGATAAGTTGTTCCAAGAGCTTGCTAAATCCAATACCGTATCACCATTAGTGGGAAGCATAAAGCTTATGTCAATGCCCACATCAATCATCTCCCCCAATCACCACCACTTAAAGCAGAAAGATGCGATTGCCTTCAATGCCCACAACCACCACCACGTACAATCCTCCCCTAATCACAAGCACAAAAGAGGGGTGAAGAAGAATTTGAACACAACTGGTCTTGCCCAAGAAGAGCCAAAAAATCAAATGGCATTCTCAAATGATGAGGACAGGAACATACAAGGATTTTTAACAAGGGACCATTTGACAAGTCCCAATTCAACGATCAAACTGTTGAAAGTCCTCTAAAGAAGATAAAGAAAAAAATGTGCAAGAAGACCCCAATTGCGCAAAGGGTTTCTATGTCTAGAAAAACTAGGGCTATAGACACAAAGAACAAAAGTTTGAAGCATGGTCATGGGAGAACAAAGTGAGGCTTTTAAGGTACACACTACTTTTTACCTAGGACTTGTAAAATCTTGGTCTTGTGATTATCTCGAAATTTGACTAAAATCTTGTGAACCAAATTTGTCATGACAGACCATTGGTTGCCACTAACATGATGTTCTTTTGTGGCAGATAGGTCATGGAGTTCATGTGCATTCTTGATCTATGAAGGGGAATGGGAAAAACTCCATTAAATGAATTATGTTTTTTGGGTCACCTTTGCATGTGTATATATTAGTTTTTTGGGGGTTGTTGGCAATGTCATCATGAACTTTGTAGTAGAAGGGAATGCAAATATTGTGAACAACCCATGATCCAAGTTGAAGATATTTACATTTTCTTATGATAAATTATTGTTTTAGAGTATTGTTGATGTTAGGTGTTTTTGGATGCAATTTAGCACATAGATTTGCTAAGTAGGTATAGCTTGGGATGTCTTTGATCAATGCATTAGAATATAATTCCATACTAGATACCTCTTGTCCCAATTGAGTGATCATTAATAGAATTCCATACCAAATACCTCCAGTCCTAATTGAATGATCACTCCATTTGAATTTTGAGTAGGCTCTCTAATGTCCCTTGCTTCCTTTTGCCCACTTGTGGAAATTTCAATTGTTTGCAGATTTTGAAATTAAACATGTACCTGTAATCAACATACCAGTGATCAAAATGGAGTGCAAAATAGTATCATGGAAGTGATAGACACGAAGTAAAGGCATGTGCTACATACCATGGCTTGAAAAAGTTTTCATCAAAGTTCATTAATATGATTAGCTTCAAGTATTTCTCCACAATTGTTTGAATCCTATTGTAACTCATCCTAATTGAATAATCATTGATAATTACAATAGTGTTGAATGGTAGCACATATGGATTAGTTGAGGTTGTCGGTCAAACATGTTGGCTACATGTTCCAAAGTAAATGTCGTCACTATAATCAACCAAACAATTAGATTTTAAGACCTTGTGTGAATTGTGGTTGAAGGCTTAGAAGTTAAAAATGTCCCACCTTTTTATGAATGTGAATATTTTATTTCTGTGAGTTATTTCCAATATTTGATTAATATTTGAGTGTAGTCAATTTTGTAGATGACTTCTAGTTATTGAAAATTATTATAAATTCATTTGAGTGCATGACATATTTTGAATTGAATCATGTATTTTTATTCAACATGTTAGTGATTAGGATGGAGTGGCAACATTTTGTAACTCCTATCCCAATTGAATGATCACTGATAATTATAGTTATAGTTATCACAATAATGTTGAATGGTAGCCTCTGGATGGATCAATTAAGATTGTATAGGTCAAACACATTGGCTATGTGCTCCAAATTTCATGTTCTAGCTATCATCAAGGTCCTAACAGTTCAACTCCAAAACTTAATGTGATAGCCATCCTATTAAACAAGGAATTCCAAAAACACAATTGACTAAAATGACTTTAGTTCATCACTTGAATGTTCCTTCCATTTAATTTAAAGCCATGACTAGATTATGCACAAGGTGAGAAAGTTCACCATACACAAGAGGCCCTTCTTTTGTTAACCTATTTTAATAATTGGAACCTATGATGCAAAGAGTTGTAGAACTCAATATGTGCGTTGTTGGGCTGGAAAATCAAAGCCACATATGTGTTGGTGGCCATAAATTCATAGCTCAGCTTGTCAAAAAGATGTACAATGAGTGGAAATTAGTCAAAGGGTGTTGTAATTAATCAGTGACATTCGTAATCTTGCCAAGAACCAATTAACTATCTTTGTGTCCAAATGTATCCATGAAGATTCAAAGGCATCATAGCTATAAATGATTCCAAGTTTTTGAACTATTGTACCAAAAAAAAAAACCAAATCTTTTGCCATAAACTACTCCTAAGTGGGGTTGATGGGAGACTCTAACAACAAGATGTTTAGTAGCTCCTAGAAGGACAAGAATACAAACCATGGGCTTCACACTATGCCCACTTTCCTTCATAGCATCCATCAAGAAGCCACAAAGCTTTGTAAGAGAACATGAATGTGCCAAAAGTCGTGCATTTGGGCAACCAACAATCACCAAATACCTAAATACACAAAAAGTCACCAATAAGTCAAAACATAGTACTTAGCACTTGTTATCATAAAGAAAACCTGTATTTGCAAAGTAATAGTTTGCATTGCAAGTCACTCTATAAAGTGGAGAAGCAAATCCAAAGACCTTAGTCACAAAACAAGATAATAGAATTTTAGGATATTAGCATCTCATCCCATAAACAACTTTCATTAAGTAAGGTTAGCTTCATTGGGAAGAAGGATATCTCATTTTGACCTGCAGTAGTTATTCTTCTATCTAAAGAGGGATAAATAGTTTACTAATTACTATTATAATAACTAACTAATGGGAACTATTAGAGCTACATAAGGTTGTTCATAGATGAAAAGTTTATATTAAGTAATGCACACATGGAATCACACTATGTGAACCCAATCTTACAATACACATGCATCCATTTATGAAAAAAACCTTTAGTGGTAAAACTAAAATATCATTGAATGTGCCCAACATGGCCTTTGTTATGCAATCACAGCTCAACATCAAAAACCTTATTTCTTAGACAAGTTAAGATCAAAGCTTACAGGAGGACCACTTCCAAACATAAAAACTTGTAACAAATTGAGATTGATAAGAAGAAATAAAAAATACCCACTTGAAAGCTTTGGACATTGTGATTTAATCATTTTTTAATGTAGAAACACTTTTAATGTTGATACAAACCCTTTGCATGTAGACTGTGAGTTGCATTTCTAATTACAAGGTCTGCCATTCATTAGGCATGGAAACCTTAATTGCTTTGCAAAAATTGTTAGTATAGGACCATTGTTTTGATCACTACTAGTAGCCTCTAGCAATGCATTTATTCTGTAAACAACATTAACTTGAACATGTAAGATAATTAATTAAACAAATTTGGAAAAGAAAACAAAAATCAATCCATTAGTATAAGATTCCATACCAAATAGCTACACCTATTGGTGCTTTTGCAACAACTTGGAAATGTTGTTGGCATAATGTATCAATTACATCTAGCTATCTATAAAACCCCAACAACATATGTCCATACCAACAAAAAATAAAAGGTACCTACATACCCTTGTTTCATTAATTAGCACATCACATGTACTGACTAAAGACATAGATTAAGCAATCTAAAGAATGTTCTACATATGCAAAATCTTAAAATTTTGAATCACGAAATGCACAAAATGAGTCAATTAACATCACTAAATTTGAATGATCATGAAGTATATCTTCCAGATGAAGACACATAAACATGTAAATCCTGAAAACAAAGTCAACAATTTGTTCAAGGAGTAGATTGTTAATCCAACAATTAGAAAAGATAATTAGTCCAAGTGTTAGACAATCAATTAAACACTTGCAAAAGAAAAATAAAATCAATGCCTTAAAACAGAATTCCATACCCATGCCTATTAGTTCCTTTGCAACAATTTGGTAATGATGTTGGCATAATTGTATCAATTGCATCTAGCTACCTACAAAACCCCAACAACATATGTCCATACCCATAGAAAACAAAAGGTACCTACATATTTTTGTTTCATTAATTAACACATCATGTACTAATTGGAGACATAGATTAAGCAACCTTAATCTAAGAATTTGCACATGCAAAATCCTAAAATTTTGAATCACAAAATGCACAAAATGAACCAATTAACATCAATAAATTTGATTAATCATGAAGTATATCTTCTAGATGAAGAATTAATTAAGAATGCAAATCTTGAAAACAAAGTCAACAATTTGTTCAAATACTAAATAGTCAATTCAACAATTAGAAAAGATACTTAGTCCAAGTACTAGACAACTGGTTAAACAATTGGAAAAGAAAACAAAAATCAATGCATTAGAATAAAATTCCATACCAAATACCTACGCTTATGAGTTCCCTTGCAATAGCTTGGTAATGTTGTTGGCATAATTGTATCAATTGCATAGTTGCTTATAAATTCCCAACAACATATGTCCATACCCACAGAAACAAAAGGTACCTACATACCCTTGTCTTGTTAATTAACACATCACATGTACCGATTGGGGACATAGATTAAGCAACCTTAATCTATGAATGTTCTTTATCTCAAGTCTTGAAATTTTGAATCACAAAATGCACAAAATGAACCGATCAACATTAATACTTGAAAAATCATGAGGTACATAATTACAAGGCTACAAATCAATGGCTGCAATAGCTTGCCTAATGCCATCCTTAACATGTCCCGAAAGCTTATAGACTACATCATTGCTTTGGACTTTATGATCTACTAGAAGCATGGGAATTTAATTGCCCAAACATGGCATACATGAATATAAGCAATTTGTGACTTCCTTAGCAGAACATAAGAGGATTTAGAACTACCCCATTTATGATAGTATTTTCCAGCCATTACCATATCACCAGCATTGAATTCTTGTCCCCATGGACACTTGAAATGTTGTTTGAAGGTGAAGACTGTTTTTGTGCACAACAAGATGTAAAAGTCCACTTCTTTTTCATTTCCATCTTCTAAATTCACTATAGAGTTGTCCCTTAAAGAAATGCATGAAGCTAAATGATCATCATCCACTCCATATTCATCCCATTCATCCTCTTGAAATGCGTCTTCCATGGCATGACGAACATAACCCACATTGTTAGGGATTAACACTTCCACCTCCCACTCCTTGGTCCAAGGAAAATTCTCACAAGATGAGAATTCATAACCTACACAAAAGTAGCAAAAACAAATTGAGATTTTTTTTAATAGCTTGTTAACATCCATGGCACCAATAGACCTAATTGAATGCACCTCTCTTGTTTTTTTATGGTATCACATGTGTATTCAGTTACCCTATCCACATTAGAAGGTTTGATGTACCAAAAGGTGCGGTTGACTAGTTGTCATTCCCTTGAATATGACATCTTTGGCCATTGGCTTATATGCTCACAAAGAAAAATGACCACATGTTTGTCATTCTAGAGCTGAAGGCCTTGTGTGTTAAGTTAAACTTGTTTGATAAACCTTTTCACAATTGCACCTACCCCATCATGAGGACCTTTTCCATGTCCAAAGCCAAAGAAGCTCCATAAACAAACACATCCATCTATTAAAAGAGGGTAGTGATTCACAAAAAACAATGGCACCTTGCTCTTGAATTGAGAGCTACAACCATCATACCATATTCAATGTTGTTTAGGCCTAAACCCATCCTTCACCATGTCTTGCTAATGCAAATAGTAAACAATGTTGTACAAATGCGTTATCATGAGTTTTGTCATCAAATAGATAAAAGTGGTACCTCATGATGGTTTTGGAATCCTCATCATCAAGGTTAGGGTTTGGATTCCTCATCCAAGAAATTTGCACAAGAATTGTGACTTGGTAGTTATGCCATTGCATAGATTGCACTTCGTTTTGAATCTCAAAACTATAATTTTTAGTAAAGTCAATTGCTGAAATTATATTGTCATCCAGAAAAATTTCAAGGTAGTTTTGAATTGTTGGTCTTGCCATTTAGCAACAAAGTTGTGGTAAACAAAATATTGCAACTTAGGCTTCAAGTACTGGCCAAGATCATTAGAAGTTGTAGACTTATAAATGAGCTTCAATTTCTTCTTCTCCTTGCCACTTTTAGTCATAATCTTCTCCATACTGATATGTTTCCAACTAACTAGGGCAAAAGAGGCCCCCTCTTCTTCAACTGGACAAATAGGTAGATTCTCCACCCCACAATATTCATAGTCCCCAAAAACACAATCTCAAGCATGCCATACCACATAAGGGTCCTTGGGACAAATAATAGATTCCCACATTGTAATTAGGCCTGGAAATGTGGCATGTGAACCCATGCAACCATCTATCAAGCCATCAATGGATTGACAAATTGCTTCACAGTTACAATCACAATGTGAACTTAAATGTAGTCCTAATTTTTGTAGCATGTGATTGAAGCCCACCCTAAGTTCCTCTAGTTCAACGTGGTATATGCAACAACACACATTTTGGTCCTTCATTTTCTTGATCCCGAATGGATGTAGCACATCAAATGCTTGCTTACTTATGATCACTGATGGATGGGCTGTCACCAAAAAAGGGAGGGACGAGAACCTAACATCACTGGGTCCCCGTGGACGTTCTTACTCTGGACAGATTCAACACAGACACTCACATACCAAAGAAAACACATAGCAACATTCACTTGTCCGAAACCAAACGAAAAATTTATTGCTGGAACAGAAGAACCTGCTTGAGCCTCTACAGATCGGGCTCACAGTTCAGACTGCACAAAAATCCTTAACAGCACAAGCTTCCTCTTTCCACCATGTTCATTCAGTGATCTAACTACTACTCAGTGAATGCTTGAGTCCCAACACAGATCACTCGAACCATCCGTCTAGACGCCTTCCAGACCCCACCGATCTACAACGCCGATGCTTGCTTTCGACCTGATTCGTACCAAATTTGGGAGCTAGTCATCCCCTAGTCGTTAACGTAGCGGAAGAAATCAGCAGCAGGCGATTCTCTCAGCTCCTCAGCCACTCACACCTTTCTTCTCCATCCAGCTCTAATCTGTCTAGCCAGCCTACCTCCTCTCAACTACCTCTTTATCTGATTAACCCCCCTCTTTCCAAAAGCTTTCAGGCCTTCTAGAAGAACCCCTCCTCGCGCTCAAAGAGTCATCAAGTCTCATCAAGTCCGCGCCGTCGGCCATTCTCCACATCAAGGAAGCTCCATTTCGGCCCATCATTGTGCGCCGTCACACAACCATGCATGAAAGTTGGAGCAGCCGCCATGCAACAAAAATCAGCACAAATCAGTAATAACCAAGATCGGATCTTTCAACACAAACAACAGTATTCACACTATAGTGGCCACCCATTGTCCGGTTACAGGGCTTTTTGGAAACGTAAAAAAAATTCCATCTACACCCACTAGCCTTCATGTGCAAATCAAGTTAATATGAAGTGAAAATAAAAATAAGTCATGAAAGATCAACTTGGAGTAAAGTGAAAGTCACTCTAGACACACTATTAATATTCCAAGTTTCTTAAACGAAGTTTTTTGGTCAAAATAAACCCCAAAGTGACAAGCATCAAAAAAGCCCTTTAAAGGACAAGTTGATTTTAACAAGTTTAGTATGACTAGAATGGTTTTTTTGACCAACCGTAGGGTGGTGTTTTTAAATGGAGTTTTTGACTGATAATCTTCGATTACTAGTCAAATGTTATTAGTAAAATATAACCAAAAGAAGAAAAACAATTTACTAATCATTTACTTAAAACATGGCATCATTTGTTAACACGTGGCACCATATAAATGTTGCCACATGGTAACATTATATACTACCACGTGGCAACATTACGTTTTACCACATGGAAATATTCATATGGTGCCACATGTCAACACATTGTTATGTGATAAAATGGTAGGTTGGTAGGTACCCACCTTTGCCCTCCTTATACCACATGCACACATATACACCACCAAGTATATGAACATGAGTTGCTCAAGTTTGAACTCAAGACCTCATGGAGGCATTGAAATGCCTTAGCCACAAAGTCACACAACTCTTTGTTAGAAAAACTTGTGCAACATTTTTTATCTTGTTAATTATGAAATAGTTTAGAATCCCAACTTTGGCATATATATATATATTTTTAAATTTTTGTTCAAATGAAGCAAATAAAGGCATAATCTTGTATCTTATTCAAAGATCTAATCAATAAAATCAATATATTTTATAAATGTTCAAATGAGTTGTAAGAAAATATTTTTGAAAATAGCAAATTGATGACAATTTTCAAAACTTGTTAAAATTTGCTTCTTCCATTTCAAACTCCATTCATTAAACTAGGTAAGGTACATGTCATAGGTAGGTTGGGTAAGGAATAGGAAGGTAGAAGATGTAGGTAGGTTGTAGGGTGGGAGGGAGGTGGGAGTTAGGAGGTAGGTAGATAATAGGTATAATACAATTGTAACTAGGTAGGTTGAAGGTACATAAACTTAGGTAGGTTGTACAATGCTAAACAAGTAGGTAGATAACTTGTAGGGCCATGGTAGATGAGAGGTAGGAGGTAGGTTATAGGTAGTTAGGTAACATACGACTATTTAGTAGATAGGAAGGTAGGTAACATAAAAAATTATATTAAGTAGGTAGGTTGGAGGTACATAAACTTAGGTTGGTTGTAAGATGTTAGTCAATTAGGTAGGTATGTTGTAGGACATGGTAGTTGGGTGGGTTTATGGGCGCATCAGTGGGTAGTTAGGCAAGTAGGCAAATGGTACATCTAGGTGGGTGGGTGGGTAGGTACATAGTTAATATGTAGGTAGGTGGGTAGGTGGGTAGGTGGGTAGGTAGGTAGGTGAGTGGGTGGATAGGTAGGTAGGTAGGTTGTAAGATTATAGGTGGAAGGTAGGTATGTAATAGGCATTTAAGATGTTCCATTTGACTAAAAAACATTGGTCATTTTGATTAGTAATGTCAATTTCTTATGTTCAATTTGATTAAAACCCATTCGTCATTTTGATTAGGGTTGTTCAATTTGATTAGATGTATTGGTTAAATAAGTCATTCTAATAAAGTTGATTGATAAAAAAATACATGCCTTGAACCTTTAGTCAAAATGGGATGTCCATTGGTAAAAAAGGACTAGTTAATCAACTTGGAGCGTTTGAAAAACCTAGAATTTTCGTAGTGACAAATCATCAAAGCCATCAAAGTCCCATCAAAATCACAAAGAAGTCCTTAGAGTAAAATGAGTCATTCCAAACCATTATTTAGTAATTAAAATCCCATCACAGTCATTAAAAATCATGTCATAATTGTCACATGTATCCAATAGAATCAAATTAAGGTCACAGGTACATCATGAAAGTTATTAGAGTCAAATTAAAGTCACAATACATCGTGAAAGTTATTAAAATCAAATTAAAATCACATTACATCATGAAAGTTACTAGAGTCAATTAATCAAAATCAACATACATAATAAAAATCACATGAAAGTCACTATAAATCAACAAAGTTCTCATAATCAAATCAGAATAAAATCAAAGTTAATATATTTCATCAAAATCAATTTAGAATCAACAAAAACCAACAAGAATCATTGGACTCAAATGGAACTTTCATGACGAATTGAAAGTCACATCCTTTTCCAAAACCTCCATTATGGCACCATTGATAGTCACTGTAATCATTACACACATATACATACTCACAAGTAGTTAATGCTAGTTAATATTACTATGTTTTAAGTTAATATGACTCACTAGAATGCACTTCTAGTTCTTAGCTGCTTGTAATGATTCCTAAAAACCATTATTGTGTCCTACAACTTATAAGCAATTGTGAAATTATTCACTTGAAGTCTTCACGATACAAGGATGCATAAAATAGACAACGCTAAGACACAATTTCAACATACACACATTCGGGAATCTTTAAAGTACATTTTATTTGACAATTAGATTGGATGGTTGGAGCTATTATACATGAGGCATAAACTTTACCTATAATGTAAATGGTGATAGCATAACTTCACTATTATGGAATGAAATAATGACATCAATTTGAATTTGTAGCGTTAGAAATTCCAATGAATGTGGCCATGACCCTATGAAGGGCATTTAGAAAATGTCAAATCTAGCATCACTTGGATCTTCCAGATTGACAGACACAAACATGCAAATCATGAAAACAAAGTCAACAATCTATTCAAGTGTTCCACAATCACTTCATGAGCATTAACATTCAAGAGGCTATAAATCACTGTCTTTCAAATTGACACACCAAACACATGATTTCTATTCAAACCCTAAATAATAAGGTCAAGTAGATTAGACCATCATTTCATTAATCAAAATTCAAACTACAAATTGGGTAGATGCATAGTGGTTCATTTTCAACAATTTTTACATTCATTACAAGTCCATATAAGATTATTTAAAATGATTCAGATGGACATGGTTGTTACTTTAAAAAATATTAAATATTAAAAATATTACTCTCTAATATTTGAATAATACATGTTCAATCCCCTACAAACCTTTCCAAATCTATGTGAAAACTTGTATTTAATGTAGTTGATGTCATTTTTTAATTTGGAGGTCCTAAAAGGAAAACCCACAAAGTCCATTAAAATAATGCCCCATCTAAAACTTTTTAAAAATATGCTTTTGGGACAAAACATTTGAAAAACAAATAAAAATTGCAACTCATATGGACTTATGAAAATATGGTCAAATTTTAACCATTCAAAAGTCTTTAGCTATTAAACAATTAAGGTTTTCAAAAAAAAGATTCTTCATATGAGTTTATCATCTTGTATTACATTATATATTGAGTCGCAATAACAAATTTGGAATATTAATCAATATAATTTTTCTGTTTTATGATGTTCCAGTTAAACGACCAGTCCATATTTTTCAACTTCAAAAGTCCATTACTACTTATGAATTTTTTGTTAATAAATGACCACAAAATTTTCTTCATAATGAAATTATTAGCATAGATCTAAGTTTCAATTAGTAAATCCAAGGATATATTAATCACCATATGTATTTGAATAAAAGGTATTTAAGGGAAAAACACCATTTTATCGCAAAAGTGAGCCACTGTAGCTTGCATCTACCCAATCACCATTAAATTTTAAATTAACATACAAACATCATACAAACCATGGAAACCTAAACAATAATCTATTCAACTTTAGATAATTAGTTCATAAATGGTGATAACATAACTTCACTATTATTATGGAATGAAAAAATGACATCAATTTGAATTTGTAGCATAAGAAATTCCAATGAATGTGGCCAAGACCCTATGAAAGGTAGTCACAAAATATCAAACCTAGCATCACATGTTTTTAAGGTCCATCATAGAACCAAACCAAAATCCATTCACTTAATTGTTACTAGCGTTACATACTTTGATTTTCAATTTCAAAAGTGTTAACAAATAGGAGATCTACTCAAGTGCAAACATGAATCTTTATTGAAAGGAAACTACAACATGATGTTCACAACACGAAACATAACATCAAGAACTCCTCAAGGTTCTTGTCACATGAAATACACAAACTTGTGTAATGAAGAAAAAAAAACCAAACCATCAACACCAAGGTATTTAACTAAAAGACCAAACCACAAATAACCAAACTAATATAAGTAAAGAAAATAATTCAACCTTGTGAAAGTAACCTAATTACTTTCCTACTCCAATAACTAATGAAACCTAATTAATTGAATTCTCAACACTCCCCCTCAAGCTCAAATCCACTTCTAGTACACTAAGCATTTTTCTAAATTTCCTTAGCTTGTCTATACCTAAAGCCTTTGTGAAAATGTTAGCAACTTGATTTTCAATATTGACATGAATAAGGTCAATTTCTTTTGCTAGAACTTTTTCTCTAATAAAGTGGTAGTGCACCTCAATGTGTTTTGTCTTAGCATGATAAACTGAGTTGTGAGCAAGTAGTATGCTATTGATGTTATCACAATAGATGACAACAGGAACATCCACTGACTATCCCAAATCTAAAAATAATTTTTGTAACCAAATTACTTCACATGCAACAATTGTTGCACCTTTGTATTCTACCTTCGTGCTTGATAGTGTAATTATTGGTTGTTTCTTACTACTCCAACTAACAGCACCACTTCCAAGAGAAAACATGAAACCACTAGTCGATCTTCTATCTAAAACATTGCCAACCCAATTAGCATTCGTGTATCCATGTACTTGTAACTAGCTTTTGGCTTCATAAAAAATTCCACACTACAAAGTATGTTTTATGTACCTCAATATGCGTTTCATTGCATCCAAATGTGGCTTTCGTGGTGTTTGCATGAATTGACTTACCACTCAAACTACATAATTCAAATCGGGCCTTGTGATGGTCATGTAAATCAAACTCCCCACTATGCGTCTATACATAGTAGTATCCTCCACAAGGTCTCCTTCATCTACACTTAATTTCACATTTTGCTCCAATGGAATTGAAATGGGTTTGCAACCCGTCATCCCATATTCGAACAATTTGTTAAAGGCATATTACCTTTGTAGTAACCATATCCCTTTAGGGGATTGGATTACCTCAATGCTGAGGAAGTAACGCAATTCTCCCAAATCCTTCATCTCAAATTTTTACTTCAAAAACTTCTTCAAATCAGAGATGTCTACATCATTATCTCTTATGATAATCAAGTCATCAACATAGATGACTATGACTATAATCCCATGATTTTATCTTTTTCACATATAGTGAAAAATCTGCATTAGATGTTTGAAATCCACTTGTGACAAGATATTGACCTATCTTGTTTGACCAAATTCTAAGTGCTTACTTCAAGCCATACAAAGCTTTTTTCAACCTACAAACCAAATTAAAATGTGTTTGGTCCACATAACCTGGTGGTTGTTCCATGTACACTTCTTCTTGTAAATCTCCATGAAGAAAGACATTCTTTACATCCATTTGATGTAAAGACCATCCTTTTGCTATTGCCATAGTAATGATTGCTCTTACAGTTGTCATTTTAGCAATTGGACTATAGGTCTCTTCATAGTCTATGCCATAAGTTTGGGCATAACCTTTCGCAACCAATCTTGTTTTGTATCTGTTCATAGATCTATCAGCATTGTGTTTGACTTTGTACACCCATTTGTACCCAATTGTTTTCTTTACCTCTAGTAAAGCTACCAATTCCCAAGTAGCATTAACATCCAAAGCCGCCATCTTTTCATCCATGGCATTGTCCCACTTAGTGTTTCCAACCGCTTGTTCAAAACAAGTGGGTTCAACCTCTTGTATAACTCACCATGTATGCGTAATGATGAAATACAAAGCCATCATACGTGAGTTTTTGTACAAGGTACTTGATTTGTGTGGATCTTTGTACTCCATTGTTGTTGTCAGGTGTTTTCAAAACTTTCTTGGCCATCCGAGCTCCAAGAGTAGTAACTGAAGGGATTCTTGATTCTTCACCCACACTCTTCTTTGAATCACTTGACTCATCATTTACATGAGGATTTCTAGATGATGTTTGAAAACTACCATGTATAATGTTTGAAGATCTTAATATTCCTTTCCATGGAATGCTACTGGACCCATTAATTGAAAACTCTTGTGGTCCATTAATTAATTGTGATTCTTGTTCCACATTTGATGAAACATCACCATTTCTAGCTTTTCCATCTTTTGTTACCTTCAATGGTGAGTACCAGCTAACCATCTCATCAAACAGAACATCTCTACTTACTTACAACTTCCAAATGGAAGGATTGAAACATCTATATCCTTTTTGTTCTAAGGAATATCCAATGAATATACACTTCTGAGCTTTTGGGTTTAGTTTTGATTTCTTCTCGTCAGGAACATGCACATATGCAATGCAACCAAACACTCTAAGGTGTGAAACATCGGGTTTCTTGCTAGTGAATTTTTCTTTAGGTGTCATGCCATGAACTGCCGTCGTGGATGTTCGATTCATGATATAGACTACAGTTGCTATTGCTTCAGCCCAAAAGTAATTTGGCAAATTCTTCTCATTCAACATGGCACGTGCTATTTTTGCAATGTGCCTGTTTTTCTTTTCAGCAACTCCATTTTGTTGTGGGGAATAACTACATGAGTATTTCCTTGAATTCCATGCTCCTTCAAGTACTCACTAAATTCATTTGAAAATACTCTCCCCCTCCATTAGACCTTAGGCACTTGATGCTCACACCCTTCTCCTTTTCCACCATTACTTTGAAATTCAAGAAATGTTGAAACACTTCACCTTTCTGTTTCATGAAGTAGACCCACACCTTCCTTGTGTGGTCATCAATGAAACTCATGTGGTACTTGCATCCTCCAATGGATTCTATTTTCGTGGCGCACACATATGAATGGATCATTTCCAAAGGTTTGGAACTTACATGAGTTGTTTAAGTTGGGAATGGATGTTTAGCTTGCTTCCCCAATTGGAATGCTTCATAAACTTCTCACATCACCTCTTCTGCTCCAAATTTGGGAAGACCTCCAACAAGATTTTGTTTCTCCATCAGCTTAAGACGTTGGAGATTAACATGGCCAATTCACTTGTGCCAAATTCCAATGTCTCTAGCTCTTTTTCCATGTGTGAATAACATGGAATTCACCTTAGGCATGTTCACATCCAAGGTGAACATTCGTCCATTCCTTTTCGCTTTTGCAATAAATTTACTTTAATTGTTCATGTTTTCCATAAAACATCCATTTGGGTTGAATGTTACATGTAAACCTTATTCCACCATCTAGCCTATAGAGACCAAATTTTTTGTTATGGTTGGAAAATGAAGTACATATTTCAGGTACTTTGTTTGCCCATTTTGCATGGACAATGGCACCTTACCAATTTGTGTGATGGGATGTGTAGTGTTATCACCAGTTTCCACAAACCCTAGTGTCTTCAAATCCTTTGTGTCTCTAAACCAATCTCCATGACTAATCATGTGGTTTGAAGTTCCAAAATCCACATACCAGACATTGTTGTCTGATACACCTCCTATCATTGAATTTGCCATGTGTTGCATCACAAATAGTTGCTCATCACCTTGATCGCTAGTTGATGTATAATTCCCTTGTTGCAGCTTTCCATTTCATGCATCATGCTCCCTTTGATAACAATTCTTTGCCATGTGCCCATGTTTCTCACAATAGTACAAATTTGAGTCGCTATTTGGTTGTTGACTTCAATGACTTCCACCACGATCTCCGCAACTTCTTCAATTTCCTTTTCCTCCAAAGTTTCTTCATCCACCTCCATGAGCTTGACCTTCATGTTGATGATGTCCACAATGTGAGCTTTCGTGTCAACCTCAAAATGAAATTTTTACCACCTCTACCTATATTAGTATTTGAGTAGAAAACACTTTCTTGTGATCTTCCATTAGATGAAGTACCAACAATTCTCATCTCTTCACTTATAAGTAGTGTTATTAAGTCTTGGAAATCGGAAAATGTTTTTCGAACTGCAATTGAAATATGAAATTGGCTATAGTCTTTTCCAAGTCCATTTGAGGTGATGGCCATTAGATCTTCATCATCTACAGGGGTTCCTATAGATGCAAGAGCATATGTAAGGTTTTTCACCTTTGTAGAATAGTCACTGATGTCACTACTAGAAATTTTGGGTTTTGTAACTATCACATGCAACTAAAATTCAATTGCGTGCGACACATGCAACTGCAAATTTGTGTAGTTGCCTAAGACAAGTTGCATATGACATGTAGTTGCATGCGACACTATGTATGCAACATGTATATACGGTGTTAGTATACATGTTCATACATACATACTAATCTAATGTAGTTGCACCTTATGTGCAACTTTCCTTGCAACTACATGTAACTAATCAAAATATGACACATGTTTAAAAATTGAACAACTAGCTTGTGGATACATGTCATTATTTAACTTTTTTGTGTTTTCAAAATTAAAAATTCATTGGATTAATCTTAATCATTAAAGTTTTTGCCACTAGGATGATGACACGTGGCACAACATGCAACGTTCATTGACCATTTGACATGTGTTCAATATTTTAAACACTAATATATGGTGACACGTGGTAATCAAGGCCCACCTATTTTTTAAAATTTAAATATTAATTAATGAAATATAAGTCATCCAATTTATGGCTAATAAGATGTTGACACATGGCACCTAGGTAGGTAGATAATAATTAAACCTTATTAAAGAAGTAGGTTTATTTAAGTATGTAAGTAGGTTGAAAAATAACTAGGCTTAGGTTATATAAGTAGGTTTAGAATAATCCGATTTTATTTTCAAGTTTGACCATTTCATAAAAGTCAAGTTTTTTTCATTCATTCATCCCCAATGGCACTTGGTATTTGGTTTCAACATACCTATTGCTCCTACTTATATATTGAGCCAAATAAAATTGGAAGCCAAAGGATATGGGTTAAAACATTCCATTGCAAACCTCATGAACCAACCTAATTGCACATTAAATGCAACTACTATATTAAAGTATAACAGCCAAGGGAAGGTTCTGTTGCTTTTAGTGTCCAAACAAAACTTGAAGCCCTCCTCTTGCTGCATCTAACACATTAAAAATCGTTGAAAATAGATTAGAAATGAGAAAGTTATGGCCCCCCAAAGTAAAGGGGGTAAAAAAACTCCAATTTGTTTTTATTGAGGCCGGTTCTTAAACACCTAGAAAGTTCAGTTTGTGTTGTTTTTCTGCTATTAGAGTTCAAATGTGATTTTTATGACTTCAGATGGTGCTCCTACGACATTTTAAATCGTTTAAAATGAATAAGAAATAAGAAAGTTATGAGCTTTGAAAATAGGAGGGGTCTTAAGAAAAAAACAAAAAAAAAAACGTTTTATAACTTGGAAAGCTTATTTTTCTTATTTTTCTTCTTATTAGTTTTTCATAACTCCTTTTCTTTTGCACTTCAAAGGTGATTATACGATATTTAGTAATTATGATTATTTAATGAAAATATGATTTTAATATTATTATTTAGTTTAAATTAATAATTGCTTAGGACATTTGTATACTTGTAGGTTAATTAGTGTAGCCTATTTACATTAATATTTTGACATAAATAATAAAATTTAAATATATAATACCTATTGATTATATATATATATAATTGATTATCACTATAATTATAATAAACATTTAATTAATAATTATGATTATTTATAATAATTTAAAAAATATTATCATATTAATTGATTTTGAATAATTTTTTATTTAATCAAATGTACATTTTCTGAAAAAATATTCCAAAATAAAATAAAATCAAACATATTTAAACAATGGTTTAGTTTAACTTAATTTAACATAATTTAGTTTAGCAATAATTAGTTTAACCTAAATTTTAACCATTGTCAATTTTAGCCTAATTTAGTTTAGCCATAAATATTTTAGCATAATTTAAATTAACCATATTTATTACATCCTAATTTAATTTAATTTAATTTATTTTAGCCACAATAAATATAGTCTAATTTAGTTTAGCCATAATTATTATTACCTAACTTAATTTAGCCATAATTAATTTGGCCTAACTTAATTTAACCATATTTATTTTAACCTAGTTTAATTTAACTTAATTTAGTTTAGCCATAATCGGTTTAATATAATAAATTTAACCATGGTTAGTTTAGGTTAGCCTAAATTAGCATGGGGTTAACCTTAGTACTAGAGGTACATAATACTATATATAGCTTATGTAGATATATTAAGTATAATATTGAAGTATGTATAAGTTTAGGCCCTTATTTTTATGACACGTGTCCATGTTATACACATTTAGTTGCATGTTAGTTGCACACACAACCGTATGGCCCAAAAATTATATAATACCAAATTTGTAATTGCAAACATGACTAAGATAGTTACAAACGACAACCAGTTGCATGCCAGTTGCATAGTGACTAATTGCAAATGACAAGATTTCTAGTAGTGTGTTCATCTTGTTTTTATGTATATTATGTAACTCTTGCTTGAGCTACATTTTGCGAATTTATGTATTGGTGCTTTACATTTTCACCAATGTATCCCAAACTTGCTTGGGTGATTTTGCATCTTGAATATGCACAATTATGGAATCGGACATTCATAGAAAACTAATATAAAACTTTCTTTATTTTTTCATGCCAAATTTCATTGGCTTGAATTTGGTGTTATGTGGGGTTTTTTGGGAGAAGAGGTTTTTCTCATCACTAGTTATGAATCCCAGTAGCCTCTCCCCATGAAAAAATTCATAATCTTAAATTTTCACATTTGGAAATGATTTTGGTCTAATTTCTCAATTGCAATTTGAGAAAGACCGTCCGCCATCTCTCAAGGCAAATTTAATGTCTTCTTGGGGTTTCACAAATGATTTTAATTCTTTCCTTGGGTTTCTAGGATTAAGATTAGGGTTTTCCTTCCTTAGGTTCCTAGGATTAAGGTTAGGGTTAGGGTTGAACAAGATGGACCTTGCATATGTATGTATGTCTTGAGTATTATATGAAATTTTATATTATACATGGGTTTTACATATATGTACATATTTCATATAATATTTCGTATGATATTAAATACATGATTATATACCACATTCTTTTATGAAGGTCTTGATAATGTATTTGCGCTTCCCATCTTCAAACTCCTTCCTTCAAGTTTTCCCAAGTTGTATTTGCTCCACTTCAAAAAATTGTTTTGATGTCTTCTCAAAACAAACTTCTGTCACAATAACTTTGCAAAGCTACACCGCTCACATATGACCTTGGATCGATCTGAAATTTTGGTCAAACATGAAAAACTATGTTTAATAACATCTTTCAAAATTTCAGCTCATTTAATTTCATAAAATGAAAGATTTTGTTACTTCCTTGAAATCACCTCAAATTAGGACCTGAACACAAAATGACTTACAACTCGCTTTTAGAAACTCCAAACTCCTTGAAATTTTGGGAGACACATTAGATATACATCTTCTATATTTCATCAAAATTTTAGCTCTATTGATGGTGACCACAAAAAGTTATCACTTTCAAAAGAAACTGACTTTAAAATTGAAACTGAAACTTTAGATGCTTGAATTTCTCTCAATATAAATCCAAATGACATGAAATTTCTTTCACATATATTCTCCTTTATGATCTATAGGATATCAAAGCTGCAGATCCAAAAAAACTCATACAAAGGAAATATGACCAAAAAACCAGATCTGGCACAGAGTCTTCAAAGGCTCATAACTCTCACAAAACATATCCTTTTCTTTTGAAAATTTGAAAATAAAAGCGTTTTATAGTCTTCTATAATCTCTTTAAGTTTCACTCCAAGATCTTTTCACAATAGATCTAGATCTAGATTTAAAGATCTGACTTCCATAACCCTTTATATGTTGATCTCTTCTCACCTTTTTTCTTTTCTTTTCTTTCTCTTCACATTCTTTCCTTTCCCCGTTTCTCTTTTGCATTTGAAAAACTCCTATGATATTACTAGAGTCTCTTAAACTCTAATTCTGAAAACTTTCCAACTCTAGATCTCTTTCAACTTTCTCATTCAACAACCTAAGTTTTGATACCATGTTAACAAATAGGAGATCTACTCAAGTGTAAACATAAATCTTTATTAAAAGGAAACTACAACATGATGCTCACAACATGAAACATAACATCAAGAACTCCTCAAGGTTCTTGTCACATGAAATACACAAACTTGTGTAATGAAGAAAAAAAAGTCAAACCATCAACACCAAGGTATTTAATTAAAAGACCATACCACAAATAACCAAACCACAAATAACCAAATTAATATAAGTAAAGAAAGTAATTCAACCTTGTGAAAGTAACCTAATTACTCTCCTACTCTAGTAATTAATGAAACCTAATTAGTTGAGCTTGAATTCTCAACAAAAAGTCCATAGCTCCTATATATTTTGCATACCAATCAATTTCATTACATAAATATTGAAGTCTAAAATTTCAAAATGAATCCCATTTAAAATTTTAATGTACAAAATAATGTAGTAATTACAACCACATTTAGGTGGTAGAAAAATGGACTGTGTTACTTCAAAATTGGTCCACCCTACCATGCATCCACCCACTAGCAACAAATATTGTTAGCAACTTGAGAAGCTCATGAGAATGTTCCTATTGAAACCTAACAACATGTTACAAGAATGATTTAAAAAAAAAGACAATTAGAAGATTTTAATATTTGAACTCAAATTACTATTAATTTGGCCCAACGTTTTCACAAATTAAGAATTAATGTGCAAGATATTATAATCAAATTGAACAACAAACCTTTACAAAATAGTCTTTTTAGTAAATTATCAAATAGGTCTGGGTTCATGTCCTTAGGAAGGTACAATAGATCATACACAATTTGAAAAATCACCAATTTTCTTGCCATCAGCTCTACAACAAAAAGGAAACATGCATCATTTGGCTTGCCATATTTTTTTCTTTTCAATAGAAGCATGTGAAGTAAGTAGCTTCCCATTTGATGAAAATTTTCCATCAATCCTTCTTTGTTCATGAAGACCAAAAAACTACATTCACCTTGAATGTGAAAGCAAAATATCACTAACCAAGCCAATGCTCCAATAGAAAAAAATATAGTAAAAAATATAGACCTTTTCATAAGTAGATTGTAAGGTTTCTCCTTTAAATGGATAACATCCCAACACCATGTAATAAAGGGTGCAACCAAGAGCCCAAATATCTGGAGTTTTGTCATGATACATCAAACCTATTTCACACCCATCCCTTTAACGAAAGCATTTAGGTGCCACTTATTAATTTATCTTGCAATTTCATCAATGTAACAATTCAAAGAAAACAACAATCAATAAAAGTTCAACTTTGTCACACCATGCCTGATGAGGAATGTTTGCACAATAATAATATTTTGATGAAAGCCAAAATCCTATGCTTACCTAAGCAACATTTTAGTGTTGTAAAAATAAATGTGCTAGGATATCTTCCGATTTCATCATTGCCATCTTATACACAAAATCCATGGTTCTTAATTCCAAACAACAAGGTGAATTCAAACCACCCCCTTAAACAAGAAACATCATGTGATCCAAAAACATTTCTTAGGATGACCAAAAATCAACATACAAATGTAAATGCTTTGACAGAAACTTGTTGACCTAGTTTTGGGTCAAGAATTACAATTTTGGAAGAGGAAATATGTCAAGAAATCTAAATAGCTTGCCCACATTTATTAATGATACCATCTATGGAACTGACATGCATGTGGCTAAAATGATTAGAGCACATCCACCCTGTTACAAGATATTGATCAGGATATAATGGACCATGATCCACACTAGAGTAAAATTGTCATATCTTTCTACCTTATGAGAAAGATCAATTACAAAATCCTTCAGACCACAAAAATCCAAAAGATAAAAAACATCAACACCTTCTAAGAAGTGGGGCATAGATTACATTGGACCCATTCATCCAACCTCTTTAAGGGGAATGTAATATGACGCACTCCCAACTCCTTGAAGGACTCAAATGTGAGTCCAAGTAGAAGACATCGGAAGAGGGAGGAGTCGGGGCACGTTCCCTAGCTCATAACACTTTGAGGGGTAGAGGGGCATGTTGGAGCTCCGGGATGGGACTAGGAAGAGTTGACAAGCTTCACTCACTCACACGGGCCTGCACACAACCCACACAAAGTGGTTAGTGCATAGTTGGAGCACCTTTGGTGCTAGGATGAGCCACGGGC
>Ga0209611_10001190_pt1 | contig 43462 bp, 23 predicted proteins | sample S1TSphgellanicum_3_FD_187693 | JGI IMG/M metagenome (GOLD analysis project Ga0209611, IMG submission 187693) | Host-associated microbial communities from peat moss isolated from Minnesota, USA - S1T2_Fc - Sphagnum magellanicum MG (SPAdes) (version 2) | ecosystem: Host-associated > Plants > Peat... | reverse complement strand
ATTCTTTAGTTCTAAATTCTTCAAAAAAATCTTCACCCAAGGTTATCAACAAAATCAAATAACCACCCAACTACTTGAAACCACTGCCTGAAAAGAGAGTAAGGAATTATGAATTTGAACTGCTATCAAATTAACATGTATCAAACCTTGATTAAGTCAAGGAAATTTGATTTCTTCTTTTAAGATAAATTGTTGAGGCTACATGACCATACAAAATACTACCCAACTAGTCCACACTCCCATTTGTTAAATCCTATGGTTCAGATGGGTCCTAACACACATAAAATCAACAAGAAATTCTTGCAAATAAACCCCTTTGCCCAAGCCTTCGTATTTTGGATTCAAGTTCTGTTGTCATGAAGGCCAAGATCAAAATCCTGTCACCTTCCCCTCAAAATTTTTTTGAATTGGCTTCGAATACAATTCTTAGGATTAAAATCAAAACACAATTTGATCATATCCAAACTGAATTGAACACTTTCATCCTTTATACCTCTACCCACCTCCTTTAATGTCCAACTATAGTGTAAAATTACTACAATTTTTTAATTCAAACTAATATTTGAATCCCTTAAGTAACCATGATCACGCACATGAACCACCCTTGGGCAAATCTTACAAATCCATGGAAAATACATTATTAGGTACAGGATTAATATGTTCATGCCACATCAACCCACTACTGACAAGTTTAACCGTGGGTATGCTATCACAACTCTTGCATCCATTGCCTTAGGCTTGTGATTAAGCTTTATAGAGGATATCAATTTGAGCTGAAAACAAAGTTGATGGCCCGACATCCAAAAGATTATTGGGACAAACTCTGACCCAATTACATTACATGAGAGTTCATAAGAAACCCCATTGTACGGGCAATAAATTCTTGCCATTTTGTCTAATAGTGGAGAATGTTCATGGCTCTAACCTTGCTCCCAAGAGAAAGGCAAAATTTGTTTTTCCATGGTTGAAAGCTAGCCCAAAGTTTAGAAAGTTTGGTGAAGATTAAGGAAAATGAAACACTCATCCTAACAAAACAAGGATGTGTGAGAATTAAAGGGAAAACATACAAGGCTTCCAACAACATGCACTTACAGCTAGGACCTAGAGCCTCATGTAAAGATCTAACCTTGTTGTAGAAAGTTAAGAGTTACAACCTACTTTTGGGGAAACTTCGAGTTATACCTTCAGGATTTAAAACTAAGTCGAATGAGGGTTTTGATTGTTTCCAAATCAAGAGACTGGTTGGTGAAAAGTGGTGAAAGTCTCACTTCTCCAAAAGAGCATAAAATACTATGTATTGGCAGATGCTAGAGGACATTTTAATGTCATGGGTTTTATCTTTTGACATAACATAGTTCACAATTTTGGAACATATTAAAGTGATGACATTATAGTTGTTTTGAAACCACAATTACCACCTCTTTTTTTGATTTCGAATAATGTCATATAGAATGTTAATTTTCTTTTCACACATTATTTGCAGTTGGTTCCAAAATGAAATCATGGTTCTGATTCTTAAACTAATTGCTATAACCATTTAATATCTTTGGAGGCATGGTTTGCTTTCAACATTGAAAAGAAATCATGATTTCATATGATTATAAGATTATTTTGTGCCATTAGATCAATCTTCAACACTATCAACATTCAAAAAGTCACACACATCAAACATGCATATAAATGTGGTAAGGTTGTGTGGCAATGATGTTGTGAAAATTTGTTGCAAGCTTGCATGATGAATTAATACAAGGGACAAATTACAATGACCTTCATTTACTTACCCCTAGGTTTGTTAAATAGTATTGATAGTAAAGAATTTCATTAACTCCTAATTTTGCAATGAAATGTAAAATAATATGTGTTCTTTCCCTCTAAAAAAAGGAGTGTAAAAGTTTCAAGATGAGATTAAAATAAGCTCTTCAAAATGTATTCACATACATGTCAAACTACATAAACCAAACAAGGTGGATGAATCAAAATAGTGTAGAAATGAAATTTTAATCACGAGCTAATTTGCAATCACAAAATATTGCACAAGCTAGACCTAGGAAGAGGAACCACCTTCCTCCTTTATTATGTAGCTCCCCACATGGATTAGATTTGAATGTTCATCTTCCTAAGATTTTCAAATGGAAGTTTTAAAATCACCAAATGATATCACATTATCCAAATCTAAAGTTATGCAAGGAAAAGTTGTAAACCTTGAAAAAAAATTTCCAACGACATATCAAGCTTCTCCACTGGAGTTGATTTAACCTCTTTACACATGATGATTAAACGATCGAAAGTCATTTTGAATTTTGTTTTCTAACGTTTAATTTGACCATAACTTGTGATTCAAATCTTTATTTTTGGGAATGCGATCCCACAATATATGTTTTTTAATAGATTTCAAGACATTTTCAATGAACCAAAGAGGGTTCAATTTGGACAAGAAGAATGAGCCTTGTTCCAAATATTTGAACATTCCTTGAAGTGGATTCAAAGACATACATGTTGTGTTATTTTTGTAACAATGACACAAAGGTCCATAATTCTTTTCCATTTCATTGTGAACATATTTCATCCTCTCACCAACTTGGGATTAATTCCTAGGGGCAACCTACTCAATCATTGAAATAATTAATGAAGCTTCTTTAATTTGCACCTTGCTATAAATTCTACCTTAGTAATAACTTTTTTCCATTGTAATAAAAATATATATTATAATTAATATTAATATTATAATAAAGTTAGAAAAATCTTCGACACATTATAAATTTTTAATTTATGAATTCACCTATAATTTTAAAAATCCAACCCCAAAAATACAAACATTAAATGAAACCAAAGCTTGACATCAACTACACTTCACATCCCTATTGGGGTGAAAACACGGTCAAAGGAGCTAGGGGCACCAAGGTAAAAGTCATTTTCCAAGGCCTACACATGACACATATCACTTTTGTGTTGGTTTATAACTTTAATGTATTTCGAGTACCCCATTTAACACTGCATTTTAAATATAAATATGTTTTGATTACAAATTGATTTTATATCACGTATATCATGCATTCATGCCCTCTATCACATAAACATGAACAACTTTTGTTAAAAGCACATTTTCAAAATCCACAATTTTCAAGGTGAAAAACACTTTTAAACCAAATGTGTTTAAACCAGTTATAAAAACAATTTTCATTAGTTCAATTCCTTTTGCTTTTCCTATCATCAATGTTAAAATCCTCTTCAATTTTTAGAAGGAACGGTGCACATTTGATAGAAAAAAAGGTTTTTTGAAAAAAAATAAGGATTGTTCACTCTCAAAGTTAAAATGTTTTGAACATACAAAACCATTTTTTATTTGTGTCAAGCTTAGAACATGTAATCTTTGCAAATAATGAAAAATATTCCAAAACAATTATGACAATCCAAACTATTATGTTTCACTTGTGATCTTTCAAACATATAAAAATATAGTTTTAAAATGTGTACATTCACTTGGGTGGGTCCTTTGATTGTGTTTTTACCCATTATGTTGTAAAATCTCATATAATCAAATATGAAAGTCCAAAGGCGAGTCTTGAGCATAAATGCCCCAAAACACAAAAAAACTAAGACTTGTTCACATTAAATTAGGTTGTAACAACAAATAAAAATTATAAAAACTAAGATTATAATATCATGGCAAGTTCAACATTTCAATGTTGGACAAGGTTATTAGCATCAACCTTGTCACATCACATTGGTCATGTTAATTTTGAAGTTTATGTAACCCAATGTCATGTTCGTTTAAAGTCAACACAAGGTCAACCAAGGTCAAAGCAATATCTTTTCATGTAGGGGTAAAAAATTTACCCCAATGGTGACCAACAATTACGATCACAAAAAAAAAATGCAAACCATTAGATTCAATGATCTAAATCCAGTCCCAATAAAAAATTAAAAAAAATTAAAATTAAGAAAATCTTAACTATCAAAAAATGGTGATTAGATTTTGATCATCACTTAAGTGGCCAAGATTTTTTACTAATCCACACCCCGATCATAGTCTAACAACCTAAATTTGTTTTTGAATGAGAAAAAGTAAAATAAAATCTTAACCATTGAAAAATGTTGATTATATTCCGATTGCCATATGAACGGCCATGATTTTCAATCACAATTAATCCACACCCTGGTCATAGTTCAGTGACCTAAATCTAATCCCAAAAGTGAAAAAATAAAATAAATTTTTAACCATCAAAAAATTTCAATCTAATTTCAATTGTCATCTAAATGGCCAAGATTTTAAATCAAATGACCATCCAACAACCTAAATCCAATCCCAAAAGTGAAGAAAAAAAAACTTGATTATTAAAAAATGGCAACTGAATTTTAGTCATTATCTAAATGGTCAAATTTTTTGGTCATAATAAAGCCACACTTCAGTCGCAATCGAATAACCTGAATTCGGTCATGAGATGATTTATTCACGAAATATGAAAATTTATAATTAATTATTAACCTATTAATAATTAATAATTAAACTTATTTGCATAGTAATTTTATTTTTATTGCGAAAATGTCCAATCAATGTCATGGTTGATTTTATGAATTGATGCATCATGATTGATGTTAATGTGACAACTCACATAAAAATGGTACATCATGTCATTTTTTACAACTTTGATGTTGGATAATAATTTTATTTTCAAGATTCCATGTCAAAAAAAATTCAAAATACTTTGAAAGATTTTTGAATTTCCTTCACAAAAAAAATTTTGGGAATATTTTTGTGTGATAATTTCAACAAGATTTTTAAGAAAATACAATTAATGTTGAAACTACCAAGGTACTACAATATTTTGAAAGATATATTTAACAAACATAATTACTCAATATGTATGTTTGAAACAACATCATAGAAGAAATTTTTAAAAAATAAAAAATGAAATGTAGTTAGGAAGGTGGCATTTAAGTATTGAAAGGTTTTGGGCGAGAGAACCAATTCTCTTCCAAAGGCAACATCTCCATTAGCCCCTCCTCAATGAATTCCATGAGGATCATGTTCTAACACAGAACAAGAAAACCAACAAACAATGGTGAAGTATCAGTGATGTTCAACTTTCTAAAATGAAACTCAACGTTTTCAAAGGGTTCGTATTCATTTTGTAAAATGAAAACCCATACTTTCTTTTGAAGGATCTCTTTTTGAGAATTGATGGACACCTTCAATTTTGATGGCAAAATGTGTGCATCACTTTGGAACTCTACATGTGGCCCAAGTTTTTTTTCTCTAACAACTTGTGCACAATATCCATCTTTTTCTTTCGAAAGAAACAACGTTTTTTGTTTTTGATGTTACTTTTGTTTTGAACACATCTTATTTTATGAATAACATTTGTAGTGCATATGTATGACAACACCCTAGCAACCAACATTTTTTCAAAACTTTCTAATTATCTTCCTTTGGCACAAGCTTGCCCTAAACAAGCAATTCAAACTTTCTCACAAGCATTTCATACCAGGGTGTAGTCAATATAACACATACCATAGCAAGTATAATGCTTGTTTGGTTTTTTCATGTTTTAAAGTTGTAATTTAATTTTATGTTGAAATTGTAAAATTTATTTATATAGTAGTATTTTTAATATATCATGAGAACATGTGAATTAATTTGAAATTAATCAAATGAATAAAAAATTAAAAAAAACATTCATTAAACATTGTAATGGTTGTTTTTAAGAAGTAAAAGGACTTGTAAATGGATCTGATTTTTTAAAAAAATGTTAACATAAACCTTAATAAAATAGTATGAAGAAAAAAATTTAATTGTATAAAGATTTTTTTGAAATTTTTTCAAGAATATTCTAAGACTATTTCCCAAAAAGCAATCACAAAAACAATCAAAAAGTAGGTGGGTGTGGCTTGTGTTATCCCGTTTGCACCCACTATTTTCAAAATGCTTACATATTGATCCACATTTTCTCCCACAAAGTATTCCAATGTGATGGTAGGGGCAATACCTTATTCTTGGTGAAGGTCAAATTTTATAGTTTGAGGACCACCCACCAAATATATGCCAACTTACAAATATTGAACATGCCCAATTGCCATATGTTTTGATGATGGTGAAAATTTGTTGTAGGTTGAATCATTGTGACCCACTCATGTTTTTATCTTTGAAACTACTTTGTAATCATTAGACGCTCCCAATCCTTCAAAATGACACCATTTGCAAACAACCTTTCCATGAAGGAACAATAGGTCACCTCATGAATGACCTTCAAGAATTAGGAAAAAACGATATTACTCTATAAAAACATCCATTGAAATGTTGCCCTCTAAGAATGTTGCTACTATTTTGATTACCAAATCATGTGTAATTTTGTAAAAGTTTTTGGGCAACCTCTTTTTAGGAAGGCACCTAGTAATCACGTTCAATAGAAACCCAAATCAAAACTTATGCAAAAAGCTTACACACACATATATTCAAAGGTCTATCCACAAGGTTTTGTAACAATTGTGAAAAAAACTAATTAAACCTTGAACCTTTAACCCTAATTTTCTATCACATGAAACGATATGATTGTGGGAATTCTTGGGGACTGAATGGGACACTATTACACATGCACATTCAAAAGTCTATGCACAAGGTTTTATAGCTATTTCGGGAGAGTTGATTAAATTTTAAACCTTGAACCCCATCTCTCTATAATAACAAAGGATACAATCATTACTACAAAACCATGGTTTTTATGCCACTAGATTATGTTTAAAATGACTTTATAGTCAATATTTAAACTACACTAGTAATTTGGAGTGACTATGTGTGTCTTTCACAACTAACATCAAAACTAGCAAAATGTGCATTATGATAAAAAAAAAAAACATTATAATCAAATCAAACAATATGTTGCACATGTGGTGAATGTGGGTGCCCACATGGACTTATCTATGTTTATTAATAAACTAACAAGATTGAAATTAATCATAAAGTGTGACACACATGATCATGGTGTTACTTTTTAATGATATGGTTATAGTAAAATGGAAAATAAATTTCCATTACGAAAAAAATGACAATAAAATATAGTTATCATGTTTTCAATCAATATTCATAATTATTGAAATAAATAAATAAATAAATAAATTTAAAAAGGGAAAATTTGAAAAAAAAATGTAATAAAAAATATGGAATTTACTACTTTTATTAATCAAAATAATTAACTAAATGTACATGCTCATCTTGAATCATTCAAATCGCATGAATTAACTAATATTTATGATGAATAAATTGAACACATATATATATCTCCAAATTAAATTAGCCCGAAACTAAACCATTTATTTATTCATTTATGATCAAATGATATGAGTAAAATGGAAGAATAAAATAAAATAATCTATTTTAACTTACTAAAAAAAAGAAATAATGTACATGTGATTTAAATTTGAAATTAAAAATAGTAAATTTTTTTACTGAATTTATAAAATTAAACTAAAATCCATTGTTACTACAAAAACATTATACCATTGAATTCAATTTTTGTATTTTTATCACAAAAATTAATATATGATTGAAGAGATAAAAAATAATAATAACATAATTTCACAAGGGAAATTGTCTTGTTATGATTTTTAAAAACATTTTGCTAAAACATTAATTTTTGATAAATATATGACATTAATTAACATATGTAAATTAACGTAATGTCTAAAATTTGGATTAAAATAATTATAAAATTGAAGGAAATGATGAAAGTAAGGAAACCACATGTACCATAGTTCTATTCAAATTTGTAACCCAAGCAAAAAAAATAAAAATGCTTGAATTTTTGAAAAAGAAATTTATTTTTTTCCTCACTTTTTGAATTGAAAGGAATCATTCAATTCAATTTGATTATGGTAGTAAATTATTTTTACCTAAATAATTATTAGATTATAACCCAATCAAAGATTTAAAATTTTAGACCATTATATACGAATTTCTGAAATAAATTTTTTAAACCATTTTAATTATTGTACATTTGTGAAATGGAAATAAATCAGAAAGTTTCATATAATTATGAAAGTAAATAAATTAGATGTACCTAAATAATATTTGAATATATAATTCAATTAAAAATCTCAGAACATACATTTGAATTTGTTCAATAAGTATTTAAAATAATTAACTTACATATTATTTTAAAACTAAAAAATTTACAAAATACAATGTAAAAATGAACCTACCAATCATGTTAATCATATCATTTTAGTCACATTTGTGTCAAAAAAATGATTAATTTGTTAATAAATAAAATGATTAATTTGTTAAATTAATAAACATATTTTAAAATAATTTGGATACTATGTAAATGTCATTTTGAATCCTACAAATTAAGTATATCAAGTGTTTAAACTGCATTTTTTTTAAAGGAATCAAAAGGAATGCACTAAATCATACAAAAATGTCAAAGTTTTGAAATTTTGGAAAAAAAGGGCTACAAGGCAAGGGACTCATTTTTTTAACCATTTGACAAAAAAAATAAAATTCAATGGGTTCAAAATGTTTAGCTTTAGGTGCAAGTCACATGTGTAGGAAATAATCTTGCCAAAACATGTTTAGTTATCCATTGAAATTCATTTTGGAATTTTTTTAGGTTTTTTTCATTTTTGGCTATAAACCAAACTATTCATACACAATTATGTATGAATGTGAAAACCCACCATTGTCACATGAATTATCTTAAATTGGATTAATCAAATTTTTCACTTAAATTTGTTTCAAGTAAATGTTATTTGCAAAAAGTAGCCCCATAAAAGTCCTAGAATCTTTTTTCTTTTTTTGGGTACCCCAATCATGAATGGACCCAAGTTTAAACTTCTATCCACCCCCCTGACCTAATTTAGCTTATAAATCCATAGGCATAGCTCTTTCAACAATATTTAACATGTTTCCAAAAAAATACATGTGGCATGCTTGAAATTTGAATGAATGTTCAAGACATGCCTCTTTTTTGAATAATCACAAAACATCCACTCTCAAGGCTTCTAGACTATAAGGAGCATGCCCATCAAAGAATGAATGTGAAAAAATGTTGCCAGTGCTTAGGTGGTCAAGACATGGAGTTATACCCTTGAAACATGGTAGTTTGGAGAGTTTTAGCAACTTTGTAGGCTTTTTAAAGCCATACAATTGAATCAATGCCAAGGATCCAAGTACCCACCTTCCTTGGTGTCAAGTGTTTCGTGGGGCTAGATTATTGCAAGTCTTATTTGAACAAATAGTGATGTTATATCTTCAAATAACATTCCATGATGCATCCCATGGGCAATGACTTGGTGTCCAATAGCACCTAAAAGGATTTGAACATATGCTACTAACATCAATTTACTAATTAACATTCTTATGGGAACACCATCCAAATCCACCTTCACAAACAATGACTAGTTAAAAAGTGGTTGATTGCTTTTCAATGTAACCTCTACAAACATCCCCAACAAGATCAACACAAGTCAAAGGTGTGCCACAATCACTAACATTTGAGATGTCTCCACATTTTTGTCCAGATCAAAATGCACAATGGCTATTTGATTGGATCCTTGATATTTGTACTTGATTGTGATTAAAATAAGGCTATTTACATGAAGTAACCTTTCCTTGATAGCTATCACAAATAAGGAAACCACTACTAAAGTGAAAAGATCCATCTTCTAATAAGGTACTTCATTCACCAACTCTTTTTTATTGATCAATTGTAATTCATTGATGGCACTTTCAACATGTGTCAAGAACATACAAGACGACTTGCAAATTGTTTCTGGGTTTTCAACTATGGCACCCTTACTTAAACCCAAAAGTCAACCATGCAAATAATCCTTTGCAACAAATTGTGGCGTTCCCTTCATGAGCATCAATGTAAATAAATCGACAAACATTTTTGGTAGCTCATTCTCTACTTGATATCCTTTAGCCTCTCCTTATTTAATACAGTTTGAAAATGCGTAGACAAAAGATTGTTATGTTTTATGAGAAATTGAAAAGGGCAAAGGTTGCATCGATTGGCCTAATTTCATAGCACCTATATTCATAAAGGGTCATTAGGACACTTTCAAATTACAATAACATTTGTATTCAATGGGGGTCCTTTTTATGTTGTCAGAGTGCAAAAAAATTGTAGGTTTGAGTAAAGTTAACAAATGAATGAAAGTTCTCAAAATTGTAAAAATGTTAATCCCTCCTGCCTAAAAACCTAAACCCTTTTAATTTAAATTCACACACCTAAAAAGTAATGAACCCAAAGTTTATTGATTGATTTTATTTTATTAAATTTTTCAAGATTAGAAAAGGCCATTACCAAAGCTTGAGCATTTGTGGAATCCACCTCCATGTCATGACCTTCCATAAAAAAAAATGACTTCAACAAAGAAAAGATCTTCACATGCTAATGTGGGTTGCCCTCAGATGTTTCACATTAAATTTTCTTCCTTGCAACACCTTTAACACACATTGGTGTTATAGATAACAGGAGGAGTGGAAGAAGGCCTCTTGAGTCCTTACATTCCTCCTTGAGCCTAGGCCATTTCCCCAAGTAGGCCTTTTCCAAAATAAATGAAGAAAGGTAAACAATATGCCTTTTCACTTCAAATTTAGAGGTCACTTGATCAATGTCAACTGAAATTTGTGTGAAAAAATCATTCTGCAACCTTTAGAAAATTTCCCTAAACCATTGCATAATCCTTGCTTCTTACCATTTGAAGAAATATTTGATATTGTCGATTCCAACCAACCAACAAACTCCAACAAATGCATAATTTGATAATCTTCAAAAAAGAAATCTTGTCCTTTTTCACTACCCAAATTCATTAGGTTTTCAATGAAATAGGACAAAATTGATTAATATGTAACTTGTATTGTTTTGGTCAAAAATTACTAATTGATTAGAATATTCTTAGTGGAATGTTTTTTAATCATTTTGGATAGCCACATGTTGCACAAGATAATTTTTTAATTTAAAATTATGACATAGATATATGAAGTCCTAAGTTAATATGATGTGGAATAACATGCCACATCATCATACAATTTTTTTTGTGTTTTTTCTTCCTTCAATTTTGTTACCAAAAAGGTTTTCGCACCATTCACCATGATGTACATGTTTGTAACCTTTCTACGAAATACGTTAATGCACACATCCATCAAGGATAGAACCTAAGACCTTATGGAAACACACCAAGGTTTGAATCACCAAACCATTTCAAAACTTTATTAACAAAGAAGAAAAAGTTTAAGTTTATTGTATTTGGCATGAAATCATTTAAGAACTTCAAACTTTAGCATACAATTTTTTTTCAAAATCTATTCTAGTGTTGCAAATGAAAACATAATCTTGAAGCTTATTCAATGATGTATTTTTAAAAATTAAAAATTAAAAATAAAATTCAAAGGGTTTAAAAAATGACTTGAAATTGCATGTCATGACTAAATCTACAAATTTCTTTTTGTTTAAATTGACCTAGAATCTTTGTAAATTCAATGTCAATTCAAAAATGCATTCATTAAATCTTTTACAATTTTATTTTCATTACAAATAATATGCAAAGTTTTTATAGAATTGCAAGTTTTTATTTCCCCAACATGATCAAATATAATTAAATTTTTTTTTTTTGCAATGTTGCTAAAATGGTAATCATCCATTAAAAGATTGTCACATTTGGTTATAAACAAGTAGTGTAGTTGGAAACTTGTTTAAATCCTTCAATATTATGGTTATTTATTATATATTTATTGTAAAAAATTCACAAAATATATATTTAAAAAAATTGACCAAAATAATCTTTCAAAAAAAATCATTTCTTGATGTTGTTGCCTTTTCAAATTGCTTGAAATTAGTCACAAGAAAAAAATTAATTAAGTAGTTAATATAGCCATTTAATTATATAGACTATATTTGTTTAACAAAATGAATCATACATTAATAAAAATGATTATTTATATTTTAATAAAGTAAAACTATATTTTACATTTTTTTCCTTTGTAAAAGTTTAAAAAAATTAATTTGATGAAATTTTGGGTTTAAATAATTGGATTACCCCCCATTGCAAAAAAAAAATTTGGTTTCAAATTTTCCTAACTTGGCAATTCTTGTTGGGAAAAAAATGGAAAAAATAGTGCAAATTCAAAAAAAATGTAAAGAATAAAAAAACTGAAAAAAAATTTGAAATCACAAATTTCAAAAAAAAAAGGTTACTCCTAATGAATAGAAGTTTAAAAGTAATACTAATGATTCCAACATTGAACACATAAACAATTCCAACATCAAATTTATTTGAAAACTTTTAAGTTCAATATTTGAAATCATTATAAACCTTATCCTTTTTTCTTGAAAATTTAAAATAAATATTAATGATGTAACTGTGTGTTTTTTTGTGGTGAATTTCCACCATTTTGCAAACATATGAACAAATATTCAGGTTAACACGTTGATTGAACCATAATTTAATGCAAACAATGTGATTTTGGGTACTCCTTCATTTGTTGACACATCGTTGTTTTTGACTATCGTACACATTTCATGGTTTCGGGGACAACCTTTATCATCTGAATTCATAGGATGTTTTAACACTTTGTTCCTAAATTCTTGTGGCACCTAGACTCACTTGTTTAGAATTGCATAGAGTTGTCTTCAAAGTTTCATGAATTCTATTGATAATTAATTGCAAAAGGTTATCAAATCTTCTGTCAACAAATCAATAAATAAGCTTATGAAAAAACGTTTTGGAATCATCTTTTTCAAAATTACACATTCTTTGAAGAAATTCATGGCATGTGTGAACATTGCCCAATGGTAGTTTCCATATCCTCCTTTGGAATGTTTAGAATTTGTTTGAATAATGCAAGATTTTCTTTGTCTATTTTGACATTCGCCCATCACCATGTTGCCCATTCATTTGTTTTGCCAATTGCCCTTTTCCATTTTGTTCCTTATGTTTTGATTTCCAGCAAATGCTGGAGGGGTACTAACTAGGTGTCATTTCTTAGATATTTCCAAGGTTTTGTTGTCATTTCACATATTTTATTTAGTATGCTTGAAATTAACATATGTTCAATAATAAATTCCAAAGTGTTTGGTGTGAAAATTGGTGTCAATTTTCTTCTTGCCATTGTAGAATAAAGGTTTAACAATTGTAAACATGTGGTAGAGGTAGAAAAAATGCAATTTGTTATAAAAATCAAGCAAATTAGTGGTAGAAAGGGAAAGAATGTAATTTGACTGTACAAGTATTAAGAATGGTCCTAGATGCAAGAAGTTGAGAGAATGAATGAAAATTGAAAATAGTTAAAAATAGTATAGACAATGGGCTATTTCATACTGTTTCATTTTTTATGGGCACATATCTTTTGGTGGTGAATAGGTAGTGTTTGGATTGGCAAATATATTCCTCTTGGTAGGTCAACAAGTTTATATATCATTGAATTTGATTTAGTTTAACATTTTATATGGTTTAGATGATGCATAACTTGAATATATGAAATATGAAATATGACTTGAAGTGTGATTTGAGCATTTCATGGGTTGAATTTTTCAAAATAAACCAACATAAATTGTTTTCACCCTATTTTTTTGTTCAATTTTCCGCAAAAAAAAGTTTGTTGCACATGTTCATAAAAAAGTTCGTCCATTTTTTTCCATCCATAAATATCATTTATCCACGAACATGTGACAAATTATTCCTCCACATCATCAAATATTCTATCTCATGTGTCAAAAAATATTCTCCTAAGAAATATTCTCCTAATATTTTGTCGACAACGTGAACAAATTATTCTTAAAAAGATTTGATCTTGCTCACCTGCTCATGCTCGCAAGCTCACGGAATAGAATCCTTCTTGTTTATATATCTTTAAAATTAAAGAACCGGACCCAGGTGGCTCTGTGAAATTTTTATTTTGAAATGCCTAGACCTGACAATTACCAAAAAAAGCAAATGCCCACCCCACACTGTGGCCAGAAATATCAGGTTTTCAGTTTTTACCTGAGCTAATGTTATATTTACCTCTGGATTTTAGGTGCCTGAAATTTTTGTCTGTTTTGGTGACGAGTTGTGCCTTCAAGCTCTTTTAACCTTGAACTTCATCTCATTGTCACTGCCTGCTCCTTCATCCAGTTGTAGTTTCCTCTATTGCATGGTGCTACCAAGCAATAATACCCCAAGTAAGGAGCCAGAATGAAGTGATTGAAATGAAGACACTAATAGCAAAAGTTGCTCCATTGCAAGAGGTGCGCACAGAGAAAGCAAGATTGAGCAACAAATCTTTGGTTTGCCACATTCACACCTGGTTTTAACCCAGTCAATTTTTTTACAAACACTTCTTTTAAAGCCAGGACATGTCAAGATGTGGCAAGAAAACAACTCTGATGTCTTCATGTGCTGAACTCTCTACAGCACAAAAGACCAGGTATGAGAATATTGATACAAGAGGGCATGTGCCTAAAGAAAGCCCTGCAATATTGGATACACAACGGTATGGAAGAAACTGTCTAACTCTTGTTGCATCATTTCCCTCAATTGAGAGGAGAGCCTTACTAACTCAACCAGAACTACTTTCAGCATCCCCAGAATCAACAGGTCTTAAATGGTCCCAAGCTGCTCTGGGACCTCTGGACAGTGGGCAAAATGGAAGAGAGTGAATGGAGTGGGCACAAGCATCCCCAGCTGCAATTCAGTCAGTGCATCAGCCCAGGGGCCAGCACCATAGTTCTGCTGGAATTGACATTTTCATAACCTGCAGGACTTAACTTAATCTGTGGCATAAATTACGTGCTGCACTCTCTGACTCACAATGGTACCTCAGGTTGTTTCGCAGCCAATGAAACAGCAAGCCCAAGATTTGCTTCACAACAATAGTGCCTCCATTTGCCTCCCTGTGAAACACTCTCCAACACCTATCCAAGTTCTAAGTTCTTGGACTATGCTGCAGATGTCCTCCAGTGCTGTTGCCGAAGAGGAAGTTGCCCCCCCCCCCTCCAACTGCTTGCTTCCCTTCTAGTTCCCGGGGATCTTCAACAGTCACTCATACGAGCCATGGTTTCCTGCATAACATGTGACCTACCTGTCTTTGCAACTAGGTTTAGTCAAGGTGGCTCCTTGCAGAGCTCTATACTCCCCATAATGCCAAACTCTCTGTTGCAAAAGTGGAGCTGCTGACCATCTATCAGGCAGCATGAAGGGAGCCTGCACTCTTGCAAATGAAGAATGAAGAGCTCTTTCTCAAAACAATGAATAAGTAATTCATCAATTGCTTTCTGAGAAAGATGAAACGCATGATGAACGAAGAAGAAGAAGAAGATGTATGACAAAACCACATCATCTTCTTCTTCCTCTTCTTCATTAATCAATCTTTTAGATGAAAAATGGCAACTGCTCTAAAAGGTAAGGAAAACAAAAATCATCAATTATGACACCCTACATATTTGATTACTCTTTCTAGAAAATACAAATTGATTTGCTTCCAGAAACAAAGAGAAACCATCATCACTTTTCTCAAACAACGAATATAAGTATCACTTGCTCTGTGGACCCCAAAGGTGCAAGCAATGACCATTTTGTAGTCGAGCGATCTCTCTCCCAAAGATGCAAGCAATGACCATTTTGCAAATCGAACTATCTCTCTCCCAAAGATGCCAGCAATGAGCATTCATATTGCAATCGAGCGATATCTCTTCCAAAGATGCAAGCAATGACCATTCATTTTGCACTCGATTGATGTCTCTCCCAAAGATGCAAGCAATGACCATTCATTTTGCAATTGAGCGACGATGTCTCTCCCAAGGATGCAAGCAATGGCCATTGATTTTGCAATTGAGCGATGTGTCTCCCAAAGATGCAAGCAATGGCCATTTTGCTATTCAACTATCTCTCTCTTCCAAAGATCCAATGAACGACCATTTTGCAATCGAGCTCTCTCTTGCGCAAAGACGTAAACAATGACCATTTTGCCATCGAGCGATCTCTCTCCCAAAGATGCAAAGAATTGGCAATAGAGCTTTCTCTGTTCCCAAGGATGTGAAGAATTCCCAATCTTTGCTTCTTCTTCTACTTCTTCTCCTCCTCTTTCTGTCGGTGTTCCTGATGTTGTTGTAGCGGCGGTGCTATCGGTAATGGACTACCACGTAGAGGAGCTGTAGACTCGCTAACCATCTCAAGAATTCCCTTGCTTTTTCCTCTTGAGCTTCCTTAACGTCGACACTGCATCTAGATAGAGTTCACGGAGAGGGGAGTACGGACACAAACTGACGCACCCTAAGTGTAGTACTCGCGATGTGGACTGACATGGCAAGGACTTCTAGCTACGGAAACTAAGCGACGCTATCACCTTCTACACAGAAAGAAAGAGAGAGGAAATTTAGCAGCAGCAAACTAACCGGGCCCCACCTTTCATTTTAATGTAAAATACAAAGCAGTCAACTTTGCATAGCCAGCGTCGTCGGAACAGCGGCGGCGTCGGAACTTTGCATAGCAAGCGTCGGAATGTGCGCTCTTTCTTAGTTTCGTGTGATGTGGTGTGGTGTGGTTTTGTTTTGTTTCCAGTGCGAGTACTAAATTGTGAGCTGCAGTTTTGCTAGGCCCGACGCGATGGCCACCTTATCGGAGGCGCCGGACGGCAACGAGAAAGCTGGGGAAAAGATCTTCAAGACCAAGTGCGCATATTGTCACACCGTGGAGAAGTCTGCGGGTCACAAGCACGGTTTGTTTGTCCATCCGCATCCTCTGAAACAAACCGTTTGTCAGCTTGCGCTCATTTTCAATCTCCTTTTTTCCCTCTCTCGCTTCTTGCTTGAGGATTCGTGGCGACAGATCGGCATCTAATATCCTAAAGCTAGGCTTGTGGCACAGAGAGAGAGAGAGAGAGAGAGAAACACACACAGTGTTTGTGAAGGATTTTGGCGGATGTGAAACCAATTTTCTGATTCTCGGGGACGGTCAATTTTGTGGGGTAGGGCCAAACCTGCACGGTTTGTTCGGGATGACGTCGGGGACAACTCGCGGGTTTACGTATTCCACGGCTTACAAGAACAAGGACGTGTTCGTGTGGACTGAGGAGCACATCTACGACTATCTGCTGAACCCGAAGAAGGTACGATAAGATCTATCTCTTTGGATTGCAATCTCTCAAGGGAGAAGAAAATTTCCAGAGGGAGGGAGGCACATTGTATGAAGTAGAGAGCCTTGTGTTAGTAGCAGGGAGAAGGCTGGCAAGGCTCAATACTGATAACGTGATGGAGGGGAAACACAGATACAACATTCTTGTTTTCAATCTTGCATTTTCTTTGAAGGTATCTATTTTGAAGAGCAGGAGCACAGCAGCAATCTGTACTGAATTGCATTCATTCTCTAGGAAAAACTTTTGTGTGCCAGCTAGAACCTTTCATACTTACACTACTTGGAGTTGCTGTGTGTTGTTGCCAGTCACAAACACACAATGTCATAGTAAAGAGTAGTGCTTCTGTTGCTTGCAGTAGATGAGTGACAGTTTTGTTGCGAAAGGACTCTTGAGTCCAAATCAAGAAGCTCAAGGTAGGGTTTTTAGCCCAGCACTATGAACACAAGTGTTGGCAATTTCTGCTTATCCATTTCTGATCTTCCATCATATCATGGAATCTATGGAAAGCTCAATACAGATTCTGTTGCAGGCACTATCAGACTGTAGAATGATCATGATTTACAAGTAGAGTTGCATCGATATGGTAATGTTGCTGCAGGTCACAAACACATGATGTCATAGTAAGAGTAGTGCTTCTGTTGCTGCTCTAGATGAGTCTTGTCAACAGTTGTGAAAGCAGTTTTGAGTCCAAGTTGAGAAGCTCACAGTAGGGGTTTTCAGCCCAGCATTATGCACACAAGTGTTGGCAATTTCTGCAAATCTGTTCATTGTCTTCCATTGTATCATGGAATCTATGGAACGATCAATATGGATCTGTTGCAGGCATTACCAGACTGTAAATTGATCATGATTAACAAGTAGAGTTGCCAGATGTGCTTGTGTGGTTGCCAGTCAAACGTAGAATGTCATAGTAGAGCACTCTGTTGCTGCAGTACATGACTCTTGCAGACAGTTTGTTGTGGAACCACTTTTGAGTTGATGTTGAGAATCTCTCACTATGGCTTTCAGCCCAGCACTATGCACACAAGTGTCGGCAATTTCTGCAAATCCATTTATGGTTCCATGGTATCATGGGATCTGTTGAAAGCTTCATATAGATCTGCTGCAGGCACTGCCAGACTGTAAATGATCATGATACACAACTAGAGTTGCACGATGTGCTTGTGTCACTGCCTGTCACAAACACACAATGTCATATTAGACTAGCGCTTCTGTTGCTGCAATCAATGAGTTTTTGCCAACAGTTTGCTAAGAAAGCACTCTTGAGTCCAAGTCAAGAATCTCTTGCTGTGGTTTTCAGCCTACCCCTATGCACAAGGCATATTGTCTTCCATGGTACCTCTTCCATGGTATCATGGACTCTATGGAATTGGTCAATATAGATCTGTTTTCAGCCCATCATTATGTACAAGTGTCAGCAGTTTCTGCAACTCAATTTATGGTATTCCATGGTACCATGAACTCTATGGAAAGGTTGATACAGATCTGTGTTCAGCACACCATTCTGCACAAGTGCTGGCAATTTCTGCAAAGCCAATCTGGTTTTTGATGGTACTCTCATGGAATCTATTGAAGCTTTGTAGGGTTCTATTGCAGACAACTTCCATGCTGTAATGATCATGATTCACCCAGTGATTAGTACAGCAATTTGTGAACAACAGCTATTTGAGTACTGTGCTGTGACTGGGTCATGGCAGTTGTCAAATGATCCCTAGACTCCCTTGATTGTCACAACATCTGTATTGTGCACTTTCAACACATATGATGCTTTGGAAATTGTCTCAGGTTTAATGTGCATTGTGGTGTTTGTGGGTGGTGGTGATCGGTGCAGTATATTCCGGGTAAAGAGAAGATGTTTTCTGGTTTGAAGAAGCCACAAGAACGAGCTGATCTACTTGCCTATCTGAAGAAAGCCACTGCTTAAAGAGCTAAACAAATCTGTAAGACAAGGGAACCCTGAAGAGTGGGTACTTGGGAAGCTTCTCTTCCCAACGAGCATGTGCCCTTAAACAATGCTCAAAGCCTTGCTCATTTTTGGTTCTACCTACCAACCAGCCAAAGTACAGTTCATTATGGAACTATACTATCAAACAGGGTGTGTGTGTTCCCTTCCTTTTGTGGGCTCTTTTGTTTTGCAGGTTATGTGTGAAGCTACTTCTTTGTATACAGGTGGTTGGGGCATAACATTGTCTTCTGCACCATTGTTTCTCAGTTATAGGATCATCCATGTGTCTTGGACATAGAGATTGCATTCTGTATCCTTCAACTTGAGGGGACTGCTTCCTAGACATGTTGGCATAACTGATAGCTAATTTTAATTGACAATATGCTGCTCCTTGACATTCTGAATGATGCTGACACAATGCTGCATCCATATTTGATAAGACTGCACACCACAACACAATAAGGTTTACCTTACATCACTTGTTACACTTACCTTACCTGTCACTGATGTTCAGTTCTAAATTATTCTAAGGAGGGCAAGTCAGGAAAATCTGAGGCACTTGATGATTTTCAGATTCCTCAAAGAGTTGAACTTTAGACCCATGGAATGTGTATACCAAATATTACTTTTATGGATGAAACTCTGAATTGTAGGTACATTAAACATCTTAATTGAAAAGTGGAGTTATTGAGAACAAATTCTCCAGTTGGACGCGACCTTGTAATAGATGGAGAATGATATGTCATCCATATCATGAATGGACTATGGTGTGCATAGATGAAACAAAGAAAAAAACAACCCCAAAAGGCACTAGCGCTAACTAAGGCCTTTGGCTTGAGTTCAACCCCTTTGTTGAAGTTTTTGCTGACATGAAAGTTTTAAGGTTGAAAAGAAAGTTCGAAGGTTATATAGTTATGGTTATGATGCATGGTAGAAGTAAAAAAACCATTCACACACAATGCTACCATAGTATTTAGCCTGGTTCAGCAGCAAGGTGCCTAATAATTTCTTTTATTTCGTCATTCCTCAAATTTGTAATTAGATGTATTAGTTTTTTATGAAAACATTTGAAATGAAAATATCCTCTAAATTTTTTGTTAAATATATTGAAGTTTTATAAAAAAAAAAGTAAGTTTGACCCCCACCCCTAGAAACATCCAAACCTATCCCAACCCACCTCATGCAACCCAACCCAATTTTGGAAAGCACAAAACCTACACCTATAAACTTATCCATTCAACCTACCTTTCATTATCCACCCTCTATACGTACCCCAAAAAAATTCCCCCAATGTCTTTATCCCAAGTTTGTGACAAAGCCAATAAAATAAAAGATGATGTACATTAGAAAGTTACCTAATAAAGATTATAATGCAAAAAACCCCATATTGATTTAAGCTATTACAAAGGAGATTTCAAGTACCAAAGCTTTTCAATGGTCCTTGGTGATAACTCTAGCAATGTAACCACAACTCCAATAGTCATTATTTGAAGGCCATTCTATAAGATTGAACACTAATGGATAAAACAACTTCAATACTTATTTGACATTCAATAACTAATGAGAATAACACAAAAAATAAAAATATAACCCAATATTGCTTGCACTCCCTTCACAACCATACATTACGATACAAACACACTATGATGGATTTTTATGAAAGTCAAAATGTCCATTCTTCTATGTTTGACAAGTAGTGTTGCATATAACACAATTGAAACATGACAAATATAAAAATAATTCAAGTTATTTAAATAATGACTCTTGATCCTTCAACTTTGAAAGAATTGCATCAAAACCATCAACAATCAATCAAAGATAAACTTTATAATCCACAAATCCCAAGGTTCCCACCCACTTATAGACTTATTTGTTTATAGCCATTTTTGTGGAAATTATTCAAAACTTTGGGGCATGCTACTTCAAAGGTCTATGGCAATAAAAGTAAAAATATCAAAAAAGAAAAAGATTCTTATTTTTTTAAAAGTCCATTCATAGACCTTGAAATTTTCATGGTTTGCAAATTCCATTTAATTACATAAACTAGTTTTAGTTGGAATAAACTAGTTTATGTAATTAAATGGACTTCGCAAAATAACTTTAAAAGGGTCCATAGTAAGGTGGTATAGGAAAGAATTGTTAATTTTCAACATCATTTAAATGTTTTTAGTTTAAGCCCAATTTCATCGAGCTCAAAATAGTAGTAATGCCTTGGTTATGGACTTTTGAAATTATGGATTCAACTCTTTTTTTAAATCCACCCAAATATGTTTTTATCATGGTAGGGTAGCCATTTCAAGGTCATTATGAAACAAGTACAAGTGATGGTTTAGTGGATCCTTAATCATAACTTTTTTTGGAGCTATTATGAGTGTTGTTGCACCTACAAACCATTCAAGAGCACCAATTCATTTAGCTTTTGGATGACATTCCTCCATTGACTCACAACCACAAGTTTCGAACACATGGCACATTGAAAACCATAATTTATAGAGAAGTTTTTTGGGGACCTAATTAAAACTTTTTGAAGAATTTAAATTGTGCAATGTGGATTTTTTTTTTCCGAGGAAAATGATAGAAAATTCATTTGAAGCTTTTGGAAACATAATAGCCAAATTCTATTACATTTTCATGCAAACAAATTAAATTGATTCCATGACTAAATCATTTGGAAATAAGTTTCTACAATTGAAAAAATCTCACATGATAGTTTTGGTTTGCAAGTTGAAGTGAAGAATTGAACTACAAACATCCATTATTTGAGGCTTTCATCGCAACCCATTTCTTTCACATTGTTATATGCCAATGGATAATGTTTTTTCTTACATTTAGAATGCTTGCAAGTATGTCATAACCATTGTAACCATCATGGAGCCTTAGGACTTTAACATGCCATTGAAGGGCATTCCAAGTATGGCCATACATCTCATAGTGTAAAAGGTTTTATCATTATAAGGTGTCAAATTAACTAGGGTAGAAGAGATGAACATTGATTTTGTTGTCCAATAAAGTGTATTCAATGTTCCAAGGATATTTGAAAGACAAGCCATGGCAAGTAGCCTAAAACAATTTACAACCTTCTAAAGCCTTATAGGTCCCTAGGACCAACTTGTTTAGCAAGAGATGCAACTTTTAATACCTAAAATCACCTCATTTCATTTTCCTCCTACAAACACTAACAAGCTACAAAATTGGCAAAAATCCATTTCTTAAAGATCATCAAACCACTTTGGGGTGCAATCACAAATCAATGAGCCAATTTGTTTACTTTGTTTCAAAGGACTATAATCCTTTTGCCGAAAAAAACTTTTTCAAGGAAAGGAATTTTTTAACAATTTTTTAAAATTTATTATTTTTATTTATTATATTTGTCCTGATATATCACATGTTCTTTGTTAATCGTTTTTGAATAAATATGAAAAAAATTTATGTAAGAATTTGCACGAGATTTTTGTGTTTCATCTTGAAAAATCATCACAATTTCAAATCATGTTAACTATTTTGAGGTTTATTTGTTTGTATCATAAACTACAATTTTGTTTTAAACACCATTTACATTGCATCACATTTACATGTCATAAAGGACTCATGAACATCAAATAGATGCAAAATTTCAATTTTTTTAGAAAAAACATCAAACTATAGATTCATTATATTTAGAATGTTTTTTATGTGTGTCTAATAGTCCCCTATTATTACAAAAAAATTCAACATCAATGAGTTTGTATATTATGAAAATCAAGGACCCTTTTGTAAAACTAGTAATGTTTGACAAAATACCTGCTCAATTGTAAAGGTCCTATATTCAAATCAAAACTCAAAGTCAAAAGATCCAATGATTCAATTTAGATTTCTCAACATCCATATTAATTATAAAATACAACTTGCCATGATTAACATGCCATTAAAGAGACACCACATAAGCAAATATATAAAAAAGTGCAATTTTGACTATGATGAGACATGGTTTTTGGCTTGTTGTTTCACATTTTTGCCCTTCAATACAACAACTTCATTGCCTTCATGTATGTAGAAGTTCAATGTCATCATCCCTATTTTGTATCATATCCACAAGTGTGAAAATTGGTTGGTTTCATTACTTCTTTGTTTGCCAATAGTAAGAAGCTTGTTCATAAAGTCTTATGTACACCTCCACAACCTTTGCCCTCTCCAAGGATTCAATGTCTTTAGAAGTTGAATTTTCACACATTGCAAGACAAAAAATGAAAATGATGCAAACCGACAAAGATCATACTTCTTACCCATTTACAATGATAGTAATCAAAACATGGAATGAATGTTCCAAGTTCCCATGCAAACACTAGCATTGGGAAGGACTTTTCTTTGCACACAACTCTTCTCAAGCCAAGCAAAAAGTGAAAGCTATCTTAGAAAAAAAAAAATCTTTCAGTCCTAGGCTTTCCCTAATGCACTTTCAATCTTTACTTCCATTTAGAAATAACTCTAATGAACAAGTGTTTGCCAACTCCAAGCTTGCCATAACTATTCCCGGCAAACTAGTTCATTCTCTACACACATTCTCCACACACATGCTCCCATTAAGCAGTATGTAATAGGGGGAGACAATGTAGAATTTTGGAACAGAACACAAGTATAATAAGTGGAATCTGTACTTGTACACATGTCCAGGGAAAGAAGATATGACACCCACCTCACAATCCCTTCCCTTTATTAGGTGAGATGAATTCATGCAGTCATGCTGGTATTTAATTCAATCTTCAAGATACAAGTTGTTGAACAGAAGGATAAATAAATAAAACTGACATGGATACACCACAAGAACTCTAGCAAAAGGATTCAGGGTTTAGGCTTATTGAATGCTGAGGAGAATGTCAGTTCTGTCAACAATCTCCATCTGTTGGTGTCCAACGTCTTAAGACCTGTGACAGAATTTTCAGCAGGAAAGAAGTAATTCATTTGCTTCTGGTAGGGAGATAGCCTATTGAATTGAACAGCTGAAGCCACATAGCTCTTCTTCACCATCACATTGCACACGGCATACAATCTGGTTGACTCATTGTTGATACATGGAACACAAACAGAAAAGCTTGCAATATGAAAGAGGGAAGAGCAAGCATTGGCTATTCAGTAAATGAGACTTGAATATTACAGAGACTTCAGGTGTCAAATCACTCATCATTTCTATTTGAATTAAGGCAGCTGACTAGAGAGGCCGTTTGTTGGGCATGCCTGCCCTCCGTGGATACTTGGCCGGAGTTGCATGATCTTTTAGACACACCACTGCAGTTCTCTGACCTAACGGACCTTCTGAGTCCACTGCACCCACAACACCCTAATTTAGTTGATTTCCTTCCATTTTAACTTCAAATCTGTAACAAATCACTGGAGCCTTCCTGATACTATAGCTTTTTGAGATACAATAATCAATCCTGTTGCTGACTCAAAATTCAAAAGAAAGGTAAACTGCACATTAAAATGTTTTATATTTGCTCAAATTCTACCTGCACACAGGGAGACCGTGGACGCTCCTAGCAACTCCACAGCAGCTTTAGCAGCTTCAACTTCTTCCTGAAAACCACTCACCACCAACACTTGTTTTGAGTACAACTGGTCATGTATGCATTTGGAAAAACGTTTCTTCATAGGTATAAAGGAACTTCTCCACACACATGATTTAAGTCAACCTGAATAGAATTCAATGACCTCATAATAATATAATAGACATTTCAGATCCAACAACATATCAGTGAACATGTATCTTCATAGGTATCAAAATTTCTCCATATGGAGTCAATGACTTAAGTCAACCTGCATAGAATTCAGAGATGACCTCTTAATAAGGTAATAGATGCTTCAGATCCACTGACATATCAGTGAACAGGAAGAAAAAAAAGAAAACAGAAACAAAAAGGAGATCCAACTCTTACTACAGAAGAAAGACTAAGGAGCAGTTTCAACAACATTGACAGTCATGCATCCACCGTGACCTTCAAGAATATTTATGGTATTGACCAGCTACCATAACATCCCCACTGACTTCATCAGCTCCTACAGTGGTGATGCAATACTTTAACCAACATACTCTCTTTCTGTCACAAGACCAGCCGTTGTAGGAAGACATGGTCATGAAGCCAGCTAGCTCAGTAAAACATAGAAAAGGAGATAACCAAAGAAACCAAGAAGAAGAAGAACCCGAAAGGAGAAAAACAAAAAAAAAGAAAGCCACAGAGGAGAGACAAACAACACAACAAAATTAGGAGCATGATCTTTTGAAAACCTAAAGTGGACTTTGGAAAGCCCCCTAGTAAGGAATAAGAAGCACTTGGAATAATCATTTTCACAATTCCAAAGACAGGAAAACTAAATAAAACTTTTCCTCTGTTATGCAAACCTCCAGTTCTGTTGAATAAGAAACTTGAAGAGTAATTTATTCTCTCAGAAGACTAATTAAGCTCCCTGTTCGAACTTCGAAGAACTCTTTTGACTGAGAGCCTATCAAACTGAGTACTGAGTACTCCAAATTTGGCACAATCTGAAATGTTGGAATCTACATGAGGTATACAAAACATGTCAAGATCTACATTGTCTGGCTGAGAACAGTTATAGAAAAATTTCAATGTTTAAACAATAAACCATTTGAATTTTGGGATATCCAAGAAATTGAAAGAGAAGCTGTTATGAGTACAATGAAGCTCACAGAAGGATTTAGGGTACATGCCACTATATCCAGGAAAGCATGTGAAATTCACATTGAAACTTCCAACATAACGCATGCTTAGTATGACACATGGAATGCTGAAAATACATGTGTAATTGCATGAAAAATTTGATGCAAACCTGAGGGTTGGGTCCTTTGGCTGCCACAAAGATCCCTCCTACTCGTACTAGAGGAAGACAAAGTTCCGCTGGCATTCAATCCAAAATCAGTTCCCGACCATGATCAGAATTCTTCCTCATGCAAAAATGTCTACAGAACCTGTACCCTAAAAACCCTGGAGAAAATTGAGATCTTTGTGCACTCAATCAAAAGATAAAAGCTAGTTGGAACCACATGTACAAAAACAAGAGAATGAAGAGAGAAATTTTCAGTGTGCTCTCACCAAGAACCCGCATCTCTGCAACAGCTCTTGCAACTGCAACATCATAGACTTCCCGAAATTTTGCATCCTGGCCTGCATCCTGCAATCACTCTCTTTCTATTACCGAGACACAGAACCACCATGGTGAACTTTTACTTTGAAATTTTCTCAACCTGAATTCCATGGAATACGTCTCAACTGGGTTGAGATCATTATAGGAGCTCTTCATATATGAACAAATTCCAGCTCAGACAGATTCAGCACCCTCACACCTGGATCTTCTTATGCTCCATTGTCCTTCAACAGCACAATAGTAGATAGTATTCCATCAATAGCTGACGCACCTCAGCCCTGCTGTGCACAATTTGCACATTTGGGAGGCCCACTGTCTTAATGACATGCTCCAGAAAATCACACCTCTTTTGCAATGACTCCAGAAGTGTCACCTGCCAGGCTGCCACAAGAGTTGTCAAAAGCCTCAAAAGGTGATAGCAGATCCATGGCTCTGAAGATTTCTCCATCTCCTACCAAGCCTACTCTTCAGTTAATGGATTTCCTCCATGTTGGACTGATGTCAGAGTTTGTGTCCAAAACATCAAAACCTCAAAACAGAGCATGAGAATAATCTTACCTGGACAAGAAATGGCCAAGACAAGGCCTGGAAGGCCTGCACCACTACCAACATCAATGACCTTCAATGAACCACTTCTTGTGGATGCATAGTTGTGGGTAGTATATGCTTCTTCAATCATTGGAATCAGCGAAAGTGAATCAGCAATGTGTCGGTTCATTATTGCACTCCTCTCTGTCACTGCAGTCAGATTCATCCTCTGACAAAAACATGCATGATGACAGAGTCTTCTCAAAATATTCCACATCAGAGCTCTTTCAGGAAAAGTTCAGATTCCACAATCAGAGCGTCTTTCAGCAATTTCCGCATCAGAGCTATCAATTTCACCATTGAACTTTCCTGCCAATATTGGTTTTCCTTGTGACAATTTGAAATTTCATTCTTGATTCAAACCCTGAATATTTAACCGGTTTTGCGGAACGGGAAAATCAAGTGCTACTGCAATCAGATTTCAGGTTTATACAAGATGAGAAACATTTTGCCCTAAACCATAAACCCTAGAAAGAAATAATGCATTCACATTCTATCCGAATTGCGAGAGCGAAAATTTGCAGAAAAAAACCTGATTCCAATCGAGGAGCAAATCAATGAACAAGGCAACCTGCCCTGCCTGTTTCGGGCTCAATGATTCAACCCTAGCAGCACTTCCACTGCCGAGTTGTTGCGCACAGATGATGCTACTCCAATGCCTTCTTCTCGGTTCATGGAAGGAGAGTTGTTGTCTATTCCGAATCCTCCAGCGGCGCTGTGTGATGCAGCACTCAGAGTCACAAAGCCTCCTTACAGCAGCAGCAAGAGGCAAAAAGGGTTTGTGAAACACACTTCGAACAACAGTAGAGGATGAAGCCATTTTGTACGCGACGATGCAACTGGGAACGAAGTTCTAAACCCTAAAATTCACGACCCTTCCAAGCAAGCATGTCTCCTAAACCCAAAAATTCACGACCCTTCTAAACGTGTCTCCTAAACCCTAAAATTCACGACCCTTCTAAGCGTCTCCTAAACCCTAAAATTCACGACCCTTCTAAGCGTCTCCTAAACCCTAAAATTCACGACCCTTCTAAGCGTGTCTCTTAAACCCTAACACTTCGGACACACCCAATTTTATTTTTCTTTTGGGGGATTTTTGTTGGTCATCTAATTCCCACTAGGTTTCCAACATGTTCCCAATACCTCCTCACTTTATCCCATATCCTTTGCCCTAAATTCCCACCCTATTATTCCTTTCACACAATAGTGAAAATGGTTTAGTAGGGTCCACTTTATCCCATATCCTTCGCCCTAAAAAATTCCAACCCTATTATTCTTTTCACACAATAATGAAAATGGTTTAGTAGGACCTTGGGAAAAAAAATTACTTTGTGATCATCATTGTCATAATGAGAGCTTGGGTGTTGTTCAATGACCCCAAAAAAAAAACATTAAAAAGTTGAAGCTACAAGTGACAACATTACAACCTATTGTGACCAAAGTTTGTTTCATAGCAATATGAGTGTGAACTATGCAAATGAGGATTTAGAATGCTTATCTTGACAACTAACTCATTGAACTATGATTTTTCAAACAAAGTTGGTTATGGTAAATTGTGTGGGGCACTTAAAGCTCGTTTTGTATCATGTGTGAAATTTGTTATGTCATTTGTATTATAGTTTGTGAATTTTTTTTCCAATGATGAACTTGCTAAAGCACAATTTCAAAGAAATGTTTTCATTGTGACACATGTTTCATGCATGATTTGGGTGTCATAGAATCTACCCAAGGTTGCATGTTGGATAGAATATAATAAGGGGAGAAAAGGACAAGGGAGGCATAAAGAAAGAGGGAGGGTTTCTTTTGTCACGGAATTGTGTTAAAAAAAGGTGACACATTTTTAGGTTTGTCAATTGGTATTGCGGTAAAAGAACTTGTTGATTCTCAAGTTTATAGTGGAATGCAAATCTAGGGCATACAGCTAGGAATAAGGGTGGGGAGCTTTGGGATAATTAGAACGAATTTACAAAGTGAAAAGACCACTTGGGAGTGTTGGAACTCACTCCCTCACACTTGTGGAAGCATGTTTGAGTCTTAAAACATTCTCCTAGCCTACTTGTTTTTTCATGTTTTAACCTTGGTTGCCAACCAAAAACTAAAGTTGTAAAAGAATGAAAAAACAAAGATGAGTGTAAATTAGATACAAGGAACCTCATGTTAAGGTCTAGACTCCTTAATGACAAAAATATTCTTAGAATGATGCTTCACAAATTGATTTTTTAAACTTTAGTTCTTATGACCCAAAAAGATGTGTTCTTATATTATTATCTGAAGATACACCTAAAAACATTTCAATAAAAAATCCATTTAAATTTTTTTTCAACTCATTTAAAAGGTTTTTAAAGTGACAAAAACAATGTTTTAAACATTGATTACATGTTCTTAAAAGTTGTTCTTGATATTTCATATTCATTCAACTCATTTCAAATAAAGACATGATTTTTTGTTGTTGATTAATAGTTGACCATAGTTTTTAAAAGCCTTAGGTTTATTCCATTGATATTTTGATTTAATGCTGCAAAATAATTGAAATTTTATGTTGTTTACAAAACATCTTTTCAACTTTTAAGATATATGGCAAATTAGTTTGTATTGTAAAAGAAAGAGTGCAATATTAAAAGTCTTTTTGAAACATGGTCAACTTTATAACATGGAACCACTAAGGGTAGAGTATTTATCATGTAAGGCTTTTAAGTGTGTTAATAATAGGAATTAAAAAGACAATTAACAACCAATAGGGTTTTTCTTCAAAATGAATCTATTCCACAATATGAGAATGTTTTTGGAGTTGGTGATGTGCATGTTTGACAAAACTTACAAAAATTGTTTCTTTTACAAGTTTGACAAGTTGTAAGTATTATTGTCGGAGTCTCATTTTCTTCTATGCATGTTTTTTTAAATCTATATTCTTTACATGCCATTATTTAAGATATGGTAGTTAGGTGTGTCATGTGAAGGTTGTTTTCTTAAATACAAAAAATGTAACCGCTTGCTAAGTACAAAATTGTTGTTAACATAGGATATGTTTAGAATTCTCACATAATCTTGCAATGTGATGGGATGGTTAGGTCAAGGTATGACTCCATGATGTGTTTTATTGATAAAAAAAACATGAATCTTGCAAAGGTTTGGGCCTACAAGTAAGTCATTTGGATTAATTGCATGAAGAAATTGTTGTTCCTCAACTCAAACAACTAAAGATATTTTGTTCCAATCACAATTGGGATCTTTGCATTGAAACAACAAAAATAATTTAATTACTTGCATGTGATTTTACATAAGAAATTCTAAAAATGGCTAGGAATAATTTGTCAAGATGTAAAGTTCCAATTTACATATGCATTTACATATATGAAATGTAAATATAATTGTCAATTTCCAATATAAAATGTTGCTTATATATGCAAATGGTTTTGAAATAACATGCATGGAAAAGCTAGCATAATGCCGTGAAAATAAGGTGGATTTGTTGTTAAAAAAATCTAATGACAGCACATGTGGCACCTTCAACATATGCATCATGGTATTTGCAACAAGTTTTGTTGTCAACTTCAAAATAGAAGACTCTAAGGTTTCAATTAGTCAATGGATGAGTTAAAAAAAAAATTAAATGGTTGAAATAATTAACATAATGTTGCCAAAAATACCAAATATACATTAGATTTCACAACATATGGCACTTTATACATAACACTAATAAGTTCAAAGCAATTTAATGGTGCCACATATAACAAACACACTAAACAACCATTGGAAGAAATGAATTAGGTCAAATGTAACCAATACAAACTTGTATAACATATATACTTTAAGCCAATTATGTGTGGAACAATTTTCAATGGATAGTTTTTTGTTGGTTCTAGGTCATACAATTTGAAATGCTCCAAATAAAAACTTTAAAATGGGTTTAAAGGTGATTACAACGTATTATACTTACATTAAGAAATGCAACCCACCAAACAAGATAGAATGAAACCAAAAGTGTTCAACTAGCTTTGATTTGAACATTTACTAAAATGTGTTATAATAAAATGTGTTTTTGCAAATGGAAAATTATTTTATTAACCCAACATGGTTCCATTCCATTTATCTACAACATGGCAAATGATCAAAAATTGGGGTCAAATGATCAAAACTTTTCCTTCGGTGGTTCGTTATCATAAGATCTACAAGGCTACAACAAATGAAGTTTTTTAATATTGCACTCTTTCTTTTATAATACCAAAATTGAATGATGTCAACAACCCCAACATTAAAATGTGTGACAAATTGCAAAAAATTACAATTCAATATTCATGGTTTACATGTATAGGTTTCAAATTAAATGTAATATTAAACTTATGAAAATTTCAAGTCATATAACTAGATTTATATAAATATTGTATTATGAAATGTGATAAATGTGCATAAATGGTCATGTGGAGCAATGTGAAACCTTGGTTATATTCCACAATTTGGTTGGTTGTTTTTCCACAAAAGAATGGTTGGGAAGTAGCTAACCAAATCACATTACATTAAATAACGTCCAATGGTTGATCTTTTAAATTATTTTTTGGTTTGCCCACTTGTGGTAGTTCTTGCTATTCATAGACATGCAGATTGTATCTAGGATTGTTACTTTAAATGTAGGTTACCTAAAGGGTATCAACTTGATTGGGAAAAAATCAAGTTGTAACTACCAACATCATAATTGATGTTAATTTCATTTACTTAATTGGTGAAGCCTTGTATTCGTCCTTTTAATATTTCAAAATTAAAGGTGTCTAACAATGTGCCTTCAAGGGTCAAATGCTCCTTGTGTCGGTAGTTGTTGTCTTCTTGTTTAAGTTTGTAAATTGGTCAAGCTCTTTGTGGTCATTTCCACCTTGTTGTCTTGGTTTACACAACAACAATGGGAAGCTCAATTCCCTATCCTTGTTGTTTTGATTTGTAGGAGCAAAATACTTCAATGTTGCCATCATTTTGTTATCTTGGTCCATAGAATGGGGAGTCAAATTCTCTACCACCATTGTTGTTGTCTTGTTGTCTTGGTTTTTTAGTGTGGTGGGGAGCTCAACTCTTCATCATTCTCGTGCATCTTGGTTAACATTGTGGCAAGACTATGTAACAAATGAGGGCATTCCAATCAATCTCATAAAAAGATTAAAAGATTAATATTATAAATGAAGGTATGAACAATAAACCCTTGTCATGTCTTATAATTTGCAAGAAAATGAGGGTATTGCAGATGCCGATCCCATGTTATATTAGAGACATCAAAAGAAATGAGGGTATTGTGTATGCCCTTGCCATGTACTTTTAGAGTTTGCAAAAAAAAAAAAAAAAAAAAAAAAAAAAAAAAAAAATGTTTTCCCAAAAACATTATACCTTTTTTGTTATAATTTGCAAAGAATTGAAGTTATCTATTGCATTGCTTTAACCATTTGGTCATTTTCAATTATACTTGCAAACAATGAAAGTACTACATTCATTTTATCATTACTCCATTTGATATTAGAATTCATAGAAACAATGAGAATATTTCATTTGCCAAACTACCTTAATCAAAAATGGTTGATCATTTTTTAATGTTCCCAAGATGTAAACATACTACAATGTGCTTTTCAACATTAAGCAAGTTATTGCATGAACCTAGAGTTTGAGCTTAGACCCTGAAGTTGAAACTTGGGATGGTAAAATGTTTTTTTCCTTATACACATGCAAATAAAACCCAATTAAACTAAATAATGTCAATGGTGACAATCGATTTTTGAACTTCAGTTTTAATAACTTTTCTCAAACCTAATTATAAGTGTCATTGGTAACAACGGGGGGATTTTTTTCATTGTTTATCAAGGGTGCCATGAATTTTTTCAACTTTAACGAAATGTTGTTAACAACAATGGATTTTGAATGCTTTAAATATATTTAAACTACCTAATGTCAATGGTGACAATTGATTTTTGAACTTCAGTTTTAAGCACCTTACCTAGTTTTCTTCAAACAAACTACTATCATATATGACAATGGGATGTTTTTAATAATTATTTATTTTCAAAACACCCTAGTTTTTCACAAAATATACTTTTAATGTTGTTCACAACAATTGGGTGGGGGGGTTACACTCATCCCATGATAATATTTAAAAAATTGCTTAACATTGTTGATGAAAATGAATTTTTAAATAAAATTTTAAAAATCATTTTGATCCTATCACCATATTTTTCCCCACTATCACAATTTCATTATTCATCATTATTAAATGACATTCAAGTTTGAGATATTAATAATTTGACAACAAATGAGGATGGATATAAATAATTTTGAATTTATTTATTTTTCAATCACAAATGAATTTCATCTTATTAAATAATTAATTATTTCAAATCATAAATGAAATTCATCCATGTAGGTGGATTAAAATCACATTAAGCTTTAAATTCCAAGCTTAGGCTTTACGCTTATGCACGAACAATATTCTTTCAACACCAATTGTAATACATGTATTAAAGTCATCCTTTTAGTAGCAATGAGATTAATGAGGGCTGAAGTCAACGATGAAAAGGAATTTCCAATACTTACATTTGTTAAGTATGTAGGTGGGCTCACATAAATAAGGCCATGTAAACAGGTAGTAGGTAAGTAAATTGTGGGAGAGGGAGGAGCAGTTCAAAATAATCTTGATGAAATTGTACAAAAATTTACAGTCCATACCTATTGATGAATAATTTCAAATTGGAGCAATGAAAATGTGAAAATTAGCCCATGTTGCCTAAATGTGAGCTATGATGATGCCTCAAATTTCAGAGGAGAAATGAATCTTCAAAACTAAATCATAATGGACACAAATTTAATTCAAATTCAGGATTGTAGCTTTGCTCTTGAATTATAATTTCAAGATATCTTATGGAACAATTATGATATTGGAAAAGGAATGTACAAGATGGCATGTGATATCTTTGCCATTTTTCTCCAGTGCAAATTCCTGAACTCAAAGCACATGCACTAAACAGAGCAGGTGGGTTAAAACACTAAGGATGGACTGTAGTCCCTGAATTGATAAAACAAATCTTATTGTTGAACATGTCAATCCTTGTGGATCCTTATTGCTTCATGTTCATCCCTTACAGGCGCAGCTTTGCCCACCTGTGTGTTCTTCAGCACATACCGGTAATTATACTTTGCTGCATAACATCAGTACAATCAAATGGTTGAATCTGAAGCTTTGAACCCCTCACATCAAAGATTTCAGTCACTATGGCGAAATTGAAACAAGTGTCAAAATTGAGAGACAACATCAGATGCTTTTTATTTGAGGTCAATGGTGCTGGTGTCCTACTGATTCAACACCATCAATGTTTCCACCAAGATAGAAATTGTGACCAACCTAAAAAATAAGAGAAAATATGACTAAAAACAAGTGCCCAACCTAGGCAACCATTTCTGCACAAGCCATTTCCTACTTGCGTGCATCCACCTTCTTGGATTCCTTAGCTGTATAAACAAAACCACATCACAAGCAGTAACCAGTCAAATCAAAATCATTACACCCATATACACTGCTGATCTGATAGTGCAATAATAAAAATCCCCTAGAGAACGTGTGTCAGCAAGACAAATTATGAACTCCTATTGCATCCCCAAAATCAAGACAGTAACACATTACATTTAGGCTCTTAGAGATATTCAACTCTCCCTGTTGTGTCAGGCCTCAACCCCCAAACACAAAACATACAGCCAAAGAATTCAGCCAAGCCCAGAAACACAGAAATTTCTCCAAATGAGACAATAACTGAGTGATAAATGAAAGTGATAGTAGTGAAAGGGACAAGAACAAACCAGCCTTCTCCTCCTCCCGTTTCTTGGCAGCCTCCAGTCGTTGTTGCCTTATCAAGGCTAACCTTTCTGCATGGAAATTCTCCTTTTAGGTGAGAGCTGTACAGAGGGAAGAGAACAGACCCTAGGACAACAACACTACATCTCACAAAAAGTGGATAACTCCCAGATGTAGACATCATTAACAACTCCATTCAACAGGTGTCTAGAGGGAGTGAACAGGTATTTTTCTTAAGGATTCTGACAAGTAGCATTGCTGTCAACTGTGTGCTGTCAACTGACAGCTAAACACACATGACCAGACACCTGCACCAGGGCCTATACACAAAATAGTGTACTGTATAGAATGAGTTTGGCAAAGGAGGAGCCAGCTCTCTAACCATCTCGATGCCTCTAAACTCCCCTCAAATTCTAAGTGTAATGGCAGGAGACCCTTGTGGGAGGTCAAAATTTGGAGAAATTTTTCCCTAAAAATAATTCAGAGTGAACTAGCACACATAAAAAAGGTAGGACACACACCTAGGTCCTTTTTGGACTGCTCAGTCTTGCCTTGCTCCTGCAGCTTGATGTACCGTTCATGTGCTCTTTGCTTCTCAATTTCTTCTCTGTTCCTCACACCCACAACTGTCAACCATTAGTTCTGATACATTTGCAACTCCAACTTTACCTGTAACATCAATCACAGTCCAGCTTCACACAAAATGTCAGATGTGAAGTTGGAGTCGCACAATCCAAGTCCAGCTTCACAAAAAATGTTCAAGTTATCTTGGGACTTGCAATGATGATATCACCACCAAAAATGGAGTTGGGAAATAAAGAAATATAGCTAAAGCATACATTCAACACCACAACCATGCAGGGGGTTATGTCCAGATTGTCAGAGTTGCAAGTCCTAGCTTTTCCACCTCACAATCATAAATATGCAAGACCACTAGGGAAAAAGTGCCACAGAAAACAATATTCCAAGGGGGCATAACAGTGGTTGCACCTCTCTCGCCTAGAAAGCTCAGCTGGCCTGTCTAGCTGTTCCACAAAGCACCCACATCAATCAGAGAGCACTGGTCAATTCATTGATACCAGGGTTTGATTAATAATGCTGGTCAACAAGGGGTGGCCTGCTGACTATACAACAATTCCTAACACCTACCTGGCAAAAAAATTGCAGAAAGAAATGAGAACAACCATGCACAGAAGAGGTGTTGACGGAAGGTGTACTCACATCCACATCTTTGACTTTCAAGTTTTTGATCTTGACAAGGTTAGGGTTTTCAATTTCAATGACACCTTGTGCTCCCTTCTTTTTCTGCAAGTCACCAGAATACAACAAAAGTGGGTCTTCTTTCGCTGACATGGAGGACACTTGATAAACATTGCATGTAACAACAAAATGTAAGTTAAAGCTGCAGAAGGTTGAAAATCCTAATCTAAGCCACAAAAGTTATTTCAACAGTACACAACAGAACTGGAACTCCTTCTTTTATGTAAAATTTTCCCAGCTTATTCCTCTCCAATTATTGTAGATGTTACACAGACACACACTTTTCCAGAATATTTGTGCTAGTTCTTTCACCAAACATATCTGAACACTCTGCACCATAACACAATCAACTTGGTGCCATCAATTAGTAGTGGATCAAGTCTAGCTTGACTAGGTGCTAGTGAGCACCAGAACCCTGCCACATACCATGGCTGCTGGCATGCTATTACTATTGAAAAGACATGCACTCAGCACAGTGACAAGATATACCAAGGACTCATCTTCTGACTCCTCCTCCTCCTCCTCCTCAGATTCATCCTCACCATTTTCTTCCTCCTTGGCATCCTGCAGTACACCCATTGCAGGATGTGGACAAAACATGAGAGACATAAGCAAAGCTTCAGCTGATACATCACCAAGCAACCATGTGAAAACAAAAGGGGTAAAGTTGCATACCCGCTTAAAGCTTCGAGGTTTGCCAGATGTGCCAGCAGCTGCAAAAAAGAGCATCAAGCAAGAAGTGAGCAACAGTTAGTACATCAAACATATGGTTCTATCAGCTTCATAACCACCACAAAAGGTGCCCAGTGTGGAACGGTGATACTTCCAGACAAGCTTGCTAATCTGGGTACCCGATTCAATAGGACTGCAGAAAGAATAAACCAATCCTGTGATCTTTGTTTCTACCCCTACCTTTGCTGCTCTCAGGGGGAGAAATTGACCAATTGCACAAAAGGAGATAAGCTCAAAATCCAATTCCATGTTGCCAGGAGACGAAGAAGAACTCAGTCACATGAAGTCTTTATACTTTGTATTAGAACTGTCATTGTGTTCAAAATGATGGGAAGTAGATCCTACTGGCAAACTCTGATTTTGGTGCAAGAGCATTATTCCAGGTTAGGATATACAAGGGATAATACAAATCTCAAAACAAACAGAGCCTGCTGAGCAAGTGAAAATTCTGATCATCAAGCTCATTGGGATGAAACCCTTAGGGTTTGTAAGACCCACTAGGACCATAGAGACCACTCCTACTAGCCATAAAACCAGCTAAAATGTGTCACGTGGAGGCATAAGAACTAGGCGCAGTAGTCGCCAGTAAATTTCAAACAAGCACGAGAAATTCTTGCAACACTGCGCCCCCCACATTTCCAGCGATTACGAGTTTTGCACCCTTCCGAGAGGAGGCGGCAGACAGTTGCCATTAAAGCTGTCTATCTGAGAAATTCAGTCCCGCTCATCCCCAACGACAAACTCCATTCCTGCTACCGCTTCTGTTTCTCCTTTCTTCCTCATTCCTCATAAGAAACCACCAGGTGGATCCATAAAAAGGAACAAGAAAGAAAGAAAGAAGGCAGAAAAACCCACAAAAACAGCACACAAGAACAAGAACAAGAACAAGAACAACCAACTAACCAACCAGCCAACCAACCAACCAAGAAAGAAAAGAGCAAAAAGGGTTGAGAAATCAACATACCCATCTCCTCGGGCGTTGAGAAATGGCGGCGTCCCGTAGGCTTCCCTTTGAACTTCCCCCTCCCCGCTCCCGACCCCATCTTTTGCTTGCTTTCTTCCTTCCTTTCCTTCTGGCTCACACACTCCTCACACCCGAAAAACAAGAGTCAGGAAAGACCCAAACACAACCCAAGCGCCACAGAGCCAAAGCTTCTTCTTCTACTACAAGAAGAACTCCTTGCAAGACAGACAGCGAGAAGAGTGGAGAGAGCGCGAGAGAACAAGAGAGAGAGCGCACGGTCTCCTTCGTCTCTTTCCGTTGGAGAGAATCGCTCGTCCAGAGCCCCAACTTAAAATCTATATATCGTATAGATTTTCAGAAAACACATATCTACAAAAAGGAATAGATTTTAATATCCCCGAAAAGCTCTGGTATTACTGTTGGATTGCACACCTATGTATGAAAAAAGTTTAGATTCACAAGATCTACAAAAATGCATAGATGATGAGTCCCCACTCTCAGTCTACAAAGATATCTATTAGATGTGACCCACCTCTCAGTATCCAAGAAATATCTATTAGCCATAGTGAACCAGCACCCACCAGCGCACCATCCATTGGATGCCTGTTATTAACCTCAAATGAGTTAGTATGTGGTTTCACCTTGGTAACTAATTATGTAAGAAATAAGTCTCATATATAGGTAGATAGGTAGGAAAACAGATAACTACTAGATAAAGTAGATAGATTATACATAGGTAAGGGTTGTCTTTACTACCTACCTACCTACCTACTAACAAGCTGCTAGTGGGTTGTTAGGGTTTAGGGTAGTTAAAAAAAGCAACTGAGCTAACCACCATGGTTAGTTAGGGGAACTGGAACCCAACAGAAAACTGTCTCTCGACCACTTGCCATCCATCCTTCATGGTGTGCTGGTGGGTGCTGGCCAGTGTGGGGCGGGGGTTTTTTTTTTTCTTGCCTGGTATTAACCAGGTATCAGATCGGGTATATGCATGTATGCTCGCCGGGTCTTACTTTTTCGAAAACCCAAACCCCCCCTCCTACCTGACATTTTTTGAAAGTTAACACATGTCCCCCCACCTCATAATTGGTGATTTAAAAATTTTAAGTATCGACAATTGGACCCTACCTGGGGAGATTACAAGTTCAAGGTGTCTTTTAAAAACCTAGCTCCGTAACCTTTTCATACTCGGATGAAGTTACAATTAGGGTTAGGGTAATTCATTCTTGTTTGTGTGCCATTTATGTGACGAGTCCATGTAGTTTACATCATTTCATGATGTCCTGATTTTTCCATGATTACCACTTTTTGTCTTTTGATGCTTACAATGTTCACATCGCACCGCCAATGTCGCAACCCTAGCCTTGGGCTCGCAACCAAGGTAAGGGTTTGCAAAGGTGTGGGCCAAGATTGGGCCCGAGAGTCACATATCATGCTCTTGGGAGTGCAAAAGAATGTGAGGAATGAACTTTCACACTCCCAAGTGAACTCCCATTTTGGAAATTCCTGATGGATTTTTAAATTTTCAAAAGGTAATTGCAGGGGTCAAAACTCATTGGATTGAAGAGTTCCTTATATCATTGGAAAGCTCTTGACGAGGGCTATAACTTTGCTTTAAACCTCATCTCGATCGAAGCTCTACACACAAAGTTATGGGCCCCCAAAGTCGCGAAAGTCATAAGTTTAGGAATTTCGGGACTCCCACTTGGGAGTCCCAGGACAAAATGCGATTTGGATGTGGGCATCGTGGAAAGGCACAAAGTATATTATAAGGGGGAAGGTGACGGCTTCCCCCAAGTCCAGGCCGTGGTGAGTCTTGTAAGTCCGAGTTTGCATGTGACTCTTCTTAACACCAAAAGTGTTCAAATTATGCACTAACTAACTTGTTGTTTAGTTTGTGCAAATCCATGTGAGTAATTGATGCTTGTCACTCTTCCTAATCCCCATCCTATAGCTCCAACACACCCCTCTACCCCCAAAATGCTGCGAGTCACGGTGTGTGCCCTAACTCCTTATTCTTTTGTTGTTTCCACCTTAGATTCATATTTGAGTTTATAAAGGGGGTTGGGAGCACGTCAGCCGACTTGCACATTTATGTTCATGAATATGCCTAAAAGCTTCTACAAGAGAATCAAGAACATGGAAGAGCACCAACATTTAAATGTCAACAAGTTGAATGAAAGTAAGTTCTTTCTACTTTCCTTTTGGTTGTGCTTGTTGTTCTTTTGTTGATGGTTTCATCTTATGGTGTTTGATGAATTTTCACATGCACACACCTATTGCTACTGTCGTTAATCTGATTGTGCTGTCCAATATTGTATTATCATTTCCTTCTTTTGTTGATCATATCGTTGAATGTATTGTTGTCATCTTTTTTTTTGTGCCAACGCATGTTGCGTCATTACTTTAAGTTAGAACCATCATGGTTGAGGCATGAAGTTACATGGGTGGCATTTTTGACTTTGATTTCTCACATTTGCAAGCATGTTGCTATTATTGTTGATCTAATTACATTGTTTGGTATTGTATTATCATCTTTTTTTTCTAATCGTGTCATTTAACTTGCTTTCATCATCTCCTTTTGTGCCATTGCATGTTGTTTCATATATTGCTTTAAATGATAATCATTGTGGTTAAGGCATGAATCTGCACATTGGGTGGCATTTTCAACTTTGTTGTCATCATGGAACTGTAATCCATATCCATATCTTTTAAACCTTAAACTTGTGTCCTATCCCATTATTGTTGTCATCTTGCTTTTGTTATTACAATGCTAGGTTTTATTACTTTGATGGTTTATTTTTCAATGCCTCATGACATCAGTTCCACTAATGAAATTTTTTCAACATTTACAAGATATGACAATGGCTACGATGTCAACAATGTGTAACCTTTGCACAAAGTTGGGTCTAAGATAGAGATTTCAACTTTTGATGTTGATGGTGTTGATGAAGAGCATGCTAAAGCACATTTGGAGAACCTATGAAAATAGAAATTGAATTGGAAAACCTACATAAACAGAGATCGGCTTCGAAACCACACTACCACAATTCATCACATGGGCATTTTTCAAGGTAAATGATAATCAACCTATTAACCTTTCCAAAAACCAAATTATGAAGTGCATAATCTACCACAATGGAACAACTCCTCCTAAAATCTTGGCCATACGCACAAGATGTAGGAAGGGCCTCATTGCATACCATAAATTTAATGGCATAACAACCATGAAAAATTATGTTGAATCTTACCATTCTACTTTGGTAGAAAAATTGTTGGAAGATCCAACAAACCTTGCCACAAGATCTTCATTCAATTGTGAGCCAAGTAAAAAGAAGGTGTAGGTATCTCCTTTTGCAACTTTTGGTTTTTTTTCTTTTGCCAATAAGTTCAAGAAAGATGATGCAATTCAAGTTGTTTTTTTGGAAGATTTGATGTTATTTGTGATTAAAGGGTTGATGTTTATGAGGACTATTGAATTGATTTAACTCCAGAGGTTAGTGTATAGGCTATGTCCACAACTTCTATTCCCACCCAAGAAAAGTTTTGTTGAAGAAGTTCTATCAAGTTTGATTGAAAAAACTATGACCACTAATGTGCAACCAACATTAGTTGATTATCTACCAACCACCTACACTTTTGACTTATTGATGTCAAAATGAACAAGGGATGTTTTTATTGTTGTGGTGATTCTTATTTCAAGTGATTAGGAGGCAAAACATGTCACCATTGAATTGTTTAAAGTTTCAGACATGAGTGGTGTTGCAATGGCTCCTAAATTGTAGTAACTACTAGACAAGTTTTCCTTAACCCAAAAAAATCTTGCATTTGTTAAGGATGAAATTAGTATTAATACTTAAGGATATTATGCTTACCTTGAAATTATGTTCAAAATATCAAATCATAACCAAAAATTCATTTCAAGTACATTTTTAGAAATTTCTTATATTATAAACTACAATATTTTTTAATACATCATGTCCATTGTACCCCATTTATATGTGGTAAAATACTATTGAAATTCTAAAACATTTCTACAAAATTCTTTGAGTTTTTTTTAATTCTAAAATTTTACATTAAAAAAATTATGAGTGTTTTTCTAGTGTGGTTAATAACTTCTTATAATCTCATTTTTTTCATCAATTGTTTTATTGTATGAATTTTTTTGATATATTGTCCTTTGTAGATTTGTCTTTTTTTAACACAATAAAACTTCTCTTTCAAATGTCTTAAATTAAAGTTTAAATCTAAAATTAAATCAAATGGATTTTTAGTATGGATGTCTTAACATTCATATGAGTGAAAGAAACAACTTGCCATGACTGCCATGGTTTCAAATGGCAAAAAAAAAAAATGAATTTTTTATTTTGACTGGTTATGTTTAATATTTTGTCCCATTTTTGGCTTGTTTGATTGTGTCTAAAGTTTGGACCCAACATTGAAAAATCATCACATGAGAACACCATAATTTGAAATATAATTTAAGAAAATTAGATTTAAAACTTGTAAATTTGTAAACACAAAAGTTTCATGCAAATTAGTGATGTTTCAAAAATTCTTTGTTTGTTTAAAATATTCAAAATAAGGATGTCATTCCAAAAAAAATTTATCCAATACACATTTTTTAAAAATTCAAATTTATTGTGAGCTAAATTAATACACTGCATAAGAAAGACCATGTGTTCAACCATTCAGAACTTCTTTTACATGCACCATCTTGGATTTTGATTTTTGAAATGATTAACTATTTAATAGTTCATAATTTGTGGTCATGGTTAAAAACATTGAAATTTTACATTTGATTTATTGTAAGGCTCAAGTCAAAACATGTAACTAGGAGCCAAAAAGGGCATCAAATGTTAAACATAATTAATCAAAATCAAAAATTTATTTTTTTATTACCATTTGAAACCATAATAATCATGACAAGTTAGTATTTTTTCTCTAATATAAATGTCAAGGAACTTAGAGTAAAAATTCATTTGATCCAATTTTAAGTTTTGATTTTAATTTAAAATGTTTGAAAATGTACATCTATTACGTTAGATGGAATCAATTTTGTAAAGGACTATCAAAAGGACTCATATAAAAAAGAATTTTCATTGAAAAAAATATAAATGACAAGTCATATTAGCCACACTCAAAAAACATTCATACTTTTTTGAATGTGAAATTTTAAAACTTTAAAAATTCAAAGAATGTTTCAAAATTGCTCTAGAATTTCAAAGCTTCAATGTCCTTCACCACATATAAATGGGTTATAATGTACATGAAATATGAAGAAAAGTTATAGTTTAGATTATAATAAAACTTAAATGTGAAATTTTAATTTTTGGTGACGATTTAGAATTTTGATCATTTTTCAAGATGAAACATTGAATTTGTAAGGAATTTGCAAACTCTTCAAAATTCATATTTATTCAATAATGACTAACAAAAAAAATGTGATGCATTGGGAAACATTTAAATATATTTGAAAAACAAGTTACAAAAAATTTCATTCAAAAATTCATTTGCATGTAAAATATTTTTGGGGAAAAAGATGTGCAATCCTTTTCCAAAATAATCCCTTTGGCTCCTAATTATAGGTTTTGACCCACTTGATGCAAAAAATATTAATTATTTATCATATTATGAATTACATTTGGTTTCAAAATTGATATTTTGTTGTAAAATTTGTATGAAAATGCAAAGAAATCCATTACATAATGCCAAATCTTGGAAAGGATTTTGGCTTTGGCACCCTTCTTTTCTTTTAGTGCATTTATAACCTACAAACCATTATTAGACTTTATTTGTTTAGTTGATTGCAATGGCTATTTCTTGGGTGCATTTTTGCAATAGAAAAATTGATTGCAAGACTTATGACCCATGTTTAATTTTAGACATTTTGAAGAGGTAAATTAAGTGAAT
>Ga0209611_10001189_pt1 | contig 43492 bp, 38 predicted proteins | sample S1TSphgellanicum_3_FD_187693 | JGI IMG/M metagenome (GOLD analysis project Ga0209611, IMG submission 187693) | Host-associated microbial communities from peat moss isolated from Minnesota, USA - S1T2_Fc - Sphagnum magellanicum MG (SPAdes) (version 2) | ecosystem: Host-associated > Plants > Peat... | reverse complement strand
ATGCATCGACATAGTTAACCTAACAAAAGGTGCAACAAATGAAAGATGGGGTGGAATGGGTGGGTGTGATTGGCCAAAATGTAACTATTCTACCAAGACCAAACTAAAAATCCATGTGAAGTAGATGAGATCCATAACTTGCCCCAAAATCCACCTACAAGCTCTTTCGAAAATACCTTGCACAATTGTGGTGTTAATGCAGAACCCCATGGCATGTTCCTTTTTTTCTACATCGGGTTTTTCCATATTTGATTAATGGGAGTCCCAAATCATCCCTAGGTCCCCATTCCTAAATGCATGAAAATGTAGAAATTTCAAAAATGTTAATAAGGCTATTCATGAAAGGCCAACCCTATTGACCATAGCCAAAGGTGGTTGGTCATCATAATGAACTGCGCATGGATGGTGTCCAAGATCCAATATATCATCTAGCAAGCATGTGAATGACTTAGAAATGAATTCATATGTTCATTGAATCACCTCTTGTGGTGCTAAATTAGTCCACATCCATTGGAATTAATGGGTTTGTGAACCGATTAAAATAACATCCACTTGCACTAACTCACCAATCGAAATCCTAATCTGTTACCATCCAGTCAAAATAATTTGCTTAAAATCCCCTAATTGTGGGACATTTTCCAACAAATATGCATATGTGTCTGTTGCAAATGTTGCACAACACAAATCAATTCCTAGAATAAACTCGACCTAGGATCGGAAAGTCCTTGGCCCATACCCGCATGTGAAAGACCTTAACATAGTCATCTAGAAATGACCAAGTTAATTGGTCCAATCTTGGCCAAATCTGATGCCCCCGATAAAGTGATGTTGTTTGGTAAGGAAAATTGATAACCTTATATGGTTGATGTTGGTAACAAGTGGGTTTTGTTGCAACATCATGACAAGCCACATGGAAGCTTGTTTGGCTTGTGGATTTTTTTTCACATAATTGTATCTTTGGACTAACATGCCATATTATAGAACCTTCACTAATCCAAAATTAATGTCTCCAAACAACTCAAAACATATTCCATCCTTGGGAATATCCTATTGAATAATTGTGGTATCCAATGGGCTCAAACCTAAAGGCCCATTACTAACATCCAATAATGAACATGGGTTTTGTGAAGGTAGAATGTGTTGAACCTAATGAATGTAGTGACTTGTTGATGCTTGGAGTTCATTCAATGTGCCCCATGAAGACCTGGGATCAAATGGAAAAATTAGAAATAATTAGCATTTCCTATGACCTTAACATCACCAATTCACCATTTGGAGGTGCATCTTGGTCATGGATGTTACCTTCCAACAATTCAAGTTCATATGGAAGGTCAAAAAATCCAGCCAACATAGTTGACTTGTTAGATTTTTCCACTTGCCCCCTAATGAATTTCACTGGTAATGAAGCCTTATGCTTAGTTCATGTTTGCCACCCTAGGTGGTAGTATGCGATCTTTTCTCAAAAATCAATGTAAACCCTTACGGGGTACAAAACCACACCTCCAACCAACACATCATAAGACGTAACATGCATAACCACTACATAGTAATGTAGTCTGTTGGTTCACTGGGATTAACATGTACCACAATTTCTTATTTGGTTAACCCTCTTGCCTTTTCTGACCCACCCATGCATGCCAAAATTTGATATGGGCATGGGTCAAAATCAACATTGGTTAATCCAAAACCATCAATAACAACTTTGCCCAACATTAATGGTTGAACACCAAAATCCAACAACACCTTATATGAACATGGGTTTAGTGTTATGTGATTATCCTTGCCATAACTTTGGGTGAAATGTGAAGCAATGATCGACATCATGCCCATATACATTGTAATGGGAACATGGTTGGCTTGGATTAGGGTTGGAAGTTGTGGCATGTGGTGGATTGGGCAATCCTTCTTCTTGTGAAACCCACCAAACCTCCAACACTTGTCTTCTCCATTTTATTTTGTTGAATAGGATGTGGAACCACCACTTGAACCTAGTTTAGCCCCCTTGACCTTGGGTGGTGTAGCTTTAATGGACTAACCTTGTGATTGTTGACCTAAGAAAATTCCTTGGGTTTTCTTTGTTGAACCTAAGGGTGACCACCCATTCTTCCACCATGTTCATTTCAATCCTTTTCGACAATTGAAACACGTTGACCGAAGTGGGTTAGGTTGGCTATAATAAAATGACATCCCGTATTTGATGCCTAAACTCTTTGTCCAAAATCCCATACCAAAACTGAATTGTTTAAGCTTCTATGACACCTTGTGTCACCATGATCAACCTACACATTTGTGCATAGGCTTATCGTAAGCTTTCATGGGGCTTACATTAGAAATTCTACAAACTCTACAACTTTTCAATCCTAACCCTTTGATAATTTCATTACAATTCATAGAAGAATTCCACAACTAGGTTAAATGTGGGCAATGGACCTTGTGTATTAATGGATACCCCTGCACCACCTCCTTTGATAGTTCCACCACTTCCAATGGCTCCACTGCTTCTACTTCCACTTGTTGAACTAATGTTTGGAGTTGCCATTACATCACTTGGGGCCACAAGTCCTTGAGTGATAGAAGCATAATTGGGAGACCAATATAATTGTTACTCTTTAATTTGAATATCATGGGCATGCCTAAACCACGATAGTCATCTATAGGTAACCCTTTTAAATGTTAAAACAAACATTTCTATGTCATGAAGGGTGTGAATAACTAAGGATTATGCATTTGTTGCATATCACACCAATTGTCAAATTTGTGAATGAAGTCATTTAACTCAATGGTGCTAACTGCCCCCAAATATTAATGGGGCCCTTTGGTGGCTCCATACATATGTTCCATGTCTTATAAGAATGGTGAGGTGACAAACCTTTGAAAAAAATCTATTTCAAGATCTGAAGACCTCCTCCTCCCCCACCAAGATGATGAAAGTGTGGGTGGTTTAAATTGCACCCCCCGCCTGGTAAAACCACTAGTGATGGTAATCTTGTTCCTTGTCTTTGGATCATGTTCCCTTTCCATGGTGAACCTTAACGTGGGTATCCTTTTTAAATCTAATCATAAAAAGAAAATACACATGTGATGGTTCAAACTAAATCTACAAGGATGTTGAACATGTTGCGACTTAACCAAACCTTCAAAACATAAACCTCATAACATGAACCCATGGATGTTGCACCTATATGGTTAAGACACCTACACCCACAAAAACATTTCATAGGGCCAACAAAATTAAAGCACATTGTGAACACTACAAGGTGGTCTACTAGTTATCAACCTAATTTCATCACAACAACAAACAATGGGATATTTTGATGATCAAAATCTAAACATATCCACAACTATGCCTCCTAGTACAACCTAAACCCCTAACACCTAATCAACATGCCCGAATAGATCAGAAGTTACACAAGATTTATTCAATGATCAAAATTAGGTGGTGTCCTTGTCCCATGCCCAACCATTAACCACACCAACAATAATTCCCAGGCTCATTGTAGCAATAATGGCATGCGTGGGAAACACATAGCCTTTCATGTGGAATTCCACATTGAATAATAAGCACAAACTACGAAGAGTTCAAATTTAAAACATGTGTTCACCCCCAAGTTATAGCTGAATGGCACAAACCTTAATAATCCCCCTACCCTTGACAACATATAACAACCTGACTAACAAGTTAACAAACAATAAGCGCAACCCAACAAACACAAGTAGAAATGCATAACTCATGCAACACAAATATCATTTTTATGATACCCACATAGGAATCACAATAGGAATTCAAATCCTTTGCATTCATTAATGGTGTGACATTCCTCCACTTGTAAGGTGTAGAAAAGAGGATTCACCCAAAAACAATGTTGAATTAACAAATTTTTGGCACTAGACAAGTTAGTAATAAACATCCATTGCCTAGTAATAAACTTCCAAAAGTGTTTATTTCCAATTAAGCTAAAAATTCCCATGTTGGAATGTTCTTCACCAATGACTTAATTGCCATAGAAAGCTTTTGATTATGCCTTCAAATGTAAAATATACGAATTTCCCTAAAATTAATGGAAATTAATTCACGAAATAGGAAAAATAGCCTATGGACCTCTAAAAATTGTAGTCTCCAAAATGTTTGCACACCTATAGGCTTATATATTTCCATAAGAGAAATCCAATGGCATAAAAATCACTTTAATTTAACAATGTATGTGAAAGATATGAATTTTTGAAAAAAAATCATAAATAAAAATGGAAATTAATTTTAAAAATTAAATTTTTGTCTAATTTCAAATGTCAAATTGTTCAAAATTTGTCTGATTGTAGGGTTCAAAATGTTTGGTGCATAATCACCAATATGTTGTTTAGTGACAAACCTACCATTCAGCTCACTAACCATTGTTCATTGATTAAATGGATGATGGATGAAAACATTCATCTAAATTATGGATGAAAGATCTTCCACATAAATTCAAAATTTTAAAAATGACGTGGCAAGTTCAGATTGGTGCCAAACCGCTTGTCAAACATGCTTGTGAAACTTTTGAACTTCTGAAATTTTTGAACTTATGGGTTTAAAAAAATGAAAAAATATATAAATAAAAAGGAGGTTTAGTAGCAGTTAGGATTGAACCACACTGAGCCCCCCTTATTTCAAACCTTTGCCATGCTTCATGAGGTTTTTGTGGTTGCTAAGTTAGTAGGCTTGGGTGAACTTTCGAGTTTATTAATGATGGTGCTATAACACTTGAGCTTGTAACACTTGGTTTCGTAATTGCCACATTTTTCTTCTCCTTGTCTTCCCCTTCTCCTTCCTTTTTTTTTTTTCCTTCCTTTCCCTCCTTTTTTTTTAAAGCACCACCCAAAAATTACCATGGGGGAGCTTTTATCCCTTTTGTTTTTGCTTCACTTATTGACCATCCACCACCTTGGTGAATGGGCAACAATGGCCAGGCGATTCAAAGCTTAATGTTAAAGACATGATGAACTACAAAAACAAAGGTTAAAGGAGAGTTATAAGTCTAACTTTCAAACAAAAAAAAAGATAAAATTATGTGATTCAAAAATAAAAACACAAAATCTTTGAATAAGACTACAAAATGTGTAAGACAAAAATGAAAACAAATTTTTATTATGCTAACATATGCAAACATGAACGTGAAATGAACATGACAAGGTTATGGTGCAAGATTATGCTTAAGACTATAATTGAACATATTGAAGGAAATGAAAGGATTTATTCTTATTTATATCCTTTTGGGGACGTAGTTCATGAAAGTTTCCAAAGTGTTTTTTATGTGTGCATCGAATAAAGAAACTTCTTGAGAACCTTCTTAATGTGAAAATCAATTATGAATTAACTAAAACTTAATTAAGATTTAATTAGGAGTCAACTAGGAGTTAATTGGAATTAATTAAGACTTAACTAGAAATTAACTAGGACTTAATTTAAATTTAATTAGAACTTAATTAGAAATTAACTAAAAGTGAACTACGAGTGAATTAAAAGTGAACTATGAGTCAAGTGAAAGTGAATTAAAACTTAATTGAAAATTAACTAAGAGTGAATAACAAGTGAATTGAAAATGAATTATGAGTCAAGTGGAAATGAATTAAAATTTAATTGGAAGTTAACTAAGAGTGAACAAAAATTAAATTAAATGTTCGATACAAATTTATTATAAATCATGGATGATCATTCAAATGAATGAACTCTGTAACATTAACATTTGTGACACTCAAGCTTTTGGTGATGGTGATGGTGGCTTTGGTTGCCACCATTATTATTATACATACAAGGTATTAAGAGAGGGAAAAAAAAAAGGAAAAAAGGAAGGACCTTTCACAATAGTGGGAGGTGGCCCTTGTTTGTGATTTTTTTTTTCACAACTCCAGGATTAGGCCTTGTTTTGGGTTTGATTCCCCAAAAACATTTACATGAAAAACAAGTATAAAATGCTAACTTTGTAACCAACACTAATTAAGATCTATGAATGAACAATATTTGTAGCTCAAATAAAAATTCTGCAAAACCAACATGTAATAACACATACAAAATTGAACTACCTAGCATTTGCTATTAACCAAATCATGTGCATAACACATAATTTTTTTATTAAAAAATTCAATGTTAAATAAGTCTAGCCTAGTTGCAACACGCAAAAAAAAAAAAAAAAACTTTTGGTGATTCAAAAGAAATCACTTGTAAACAATGAAACACATGAATTCAAATTCTAACATAAAACACATGAAATCACACAAGATGTGCAAAATAATGTTTTGAAATCTCAAATCATTAAGATTGATTTGAGGTCACATAAGATGGGATTATATCCGATAATAAATATTTTGAATTTCGTTCACACTTGAATTAGTTCGAAATTAAATAATTAGCTTGATTAATTCAATTTATCCCTAATTAATTACAACATAACTAAGCATGTAAACCAACACTCATGACATGTTGTAAATGATAGGTAGTAATCATAAAGGGCTTGAAAGGCACTATAGACAGTATGCAACAACCATAAAAGGTTTTAAAACGTTGCAAATGGTAGGCGACAACTACAAAGGGTTTGAGGCATTATGGACAACAAGTAATAACCATAAAAGGTTGTAACCACTATAGACAATAAACAATAACTATAAAAGGATTATAAGTGACTATGGATTCTTTTTAGATTTATAAATGATGATAATTGTTGTAGGATAATAGTTATAGCAAAACAGTAGGTAGATAAAATGTAATCATTATTTTAAAGTCTTTCTATTTTCTTGTTATTTATTTATTATTTAGTAGCCCTTTTCATGTTAGTAATTAAGTTGTTGGATCTTGCGATTTTATAGTCATAATAAAAACCACATTTTTTCACAATAAGGTGCCAAAACCTTGATCATTTATTTTTCCATCTATAGTTATGGATGCAAGATAAGGCACCCAACTTGGAATAAAAAAACACCATCCACCATTGTTTTCATATCAACCTTAAGGTTACAATGGATGATGAATAGTTTAAAAAAATTATTTGTGTTATTTGGAAATTGAAAATGAATTTCTTTCACAACATTAGTTGTTTGTAATAACTAATTGTCATATTTATTATTGAAATGACTACCAACAAAGAACAAAAAAATTACCAATGAACTTGTGAAAGGTCAATTTTGGAATGTGATGTTATACATCTTTTCTGGGATTTGTAAAAAGAAAAATATATCACAATTGGAATGGGTTATATGAAGAAGTCATACGAACTATAATGGATAATGTAATTTAACAAAAAATAATTTTATGAAAATCTTGATACATGGGAACAATCTAAATCAAAATGGCAAACTAAATCAAAAGAAGATGCCTTTGACATTGACATGTAATTTGATGTAATTACACAATTATTTAGGTAATTGTTTAAAGGGGTAAGTTGAATGGTAGGATTCCATAATTTGGTCATGGTGCATTGATTTTCACATATTGATTTATGTGGAAGTCATGTGCACCATGTGATTATATTTCCTTATGATTAATTGTGAAATCACATGGGGGACCATGTGATTATGTTTCCTTGTGATTATTTTATGTGAAATCACATGGGGAACCATGTGGTGCATAAATTTTAGGAAGTTTCTTGACTAGTTTCCTTTTGGTTGGTATATAAGTGGGTGATGATGCTTTCAACACTTTCATTTATACAAAGTTATTGTATGAATGCAAAATTTGCTAGGATTGAAGTTTTGGTTTTGAAAGGTTTTTGTTTTGAAAGGGGTTGGTGTTTATGTTTAGTTCATGATAGAAGAATGGGGAGACATATTGTTATGCATAAACAATAGAAGGTTGAAAATATATTTCTCCAATCATGAACATAAATTTTCATAGCTATGTAATAAACATACATAGTTTCGGTCCTAAACCCGTTTGTCTTGTACATCTTTTTGGTTTTGTTGTCGGGATTTAAGTCTATGTTCTTTGTGTTGTGGAACTTAATTATATCGTTGAGAGTTTAGTAGGAAGAAGAGAAAAAAAGGAAAGAAAAGAACAAATTATTATTTTTTTTTAAAAACAAGAGATGCAAGGTGACTTGTTTATCCTTGAATCATGGACAAATTTGATAACATGGGTGGAGGAGATTCAACTTATGGCAATGGAGATCACGAGAGGCAAACCAAGCCGAGTTTGGTGCACGATTGGGCGCGTAAAGCAACATCATGAAGACCATAAACATGAGTCATTATGTTTGGATATTACTTGTAATCCTAGGCATGAACTAGAGTTGATTTTGTGGGAATCTGAGAAGATTCGTAAAGAAAAATTGCAGACAAGAAAGGAAAAGAAGATGGCACGTGTTAAGCCATATGATAAAATGTAAATAAAAGTTTATAAAGGATAGTGAGTGTTCATGAGTAAGCTCATGTTCGTTAAAGGGTGTCAAAGGAAAATCAAAATAAATTCTAAGGGTGTCTTAAAGCACAAGATCATGAAGGAACTAATCTAATTTTTGCAAGAATCAATGCATTGGAAATTACACGAAAAAGATCTACTATCATAAAACTCGTGATGGAAACACATATAGTCAATCTAAGCCCAGTCCACTTAGAGAATCTAGGCCGATGCTAACAGGACACCATAGCTTGAAGTTCCACTAACTCCAACTACTCCCAACGCTCTAGGCTTAATTTTCAATGATTTAGTGGCTGGTCGTGGTGAGGGATTATGTGACCCTCGATCTCATATGTTTTGGGAGATGTTACGGGTGTTACGCCATCTTCAGACACATCAGGCACGTGTTCCCGTGTACATTCTGGAGAATGTACCTTTGTTGGGTGATATTAGGTCTCATGTGATGACGAGTGTACACCAAATTAATAGGATCAACTCTCGCAAGGTCTTGTGCATATATGGTCATGACATGGAAGTAATGACTTTACGCACTGCCATAACGATGAGACTTCCTTTGGATGAGTCCGAACGCCATCGATTGTTGCAACTTAATGAATTGAACGAATTGCAGTTAAAAGCCCACCAGTCCATTGAAATCGCACATGCTCAATAAAACACGACTTTTGACAAGAAGGTGAAGAAAAAGGAGTTTAAAGAAGGTGACCTTGTCATGAGGTTTAACGCTCGACATCATCGCAAGGCTTATAAAAAATTGTTACCCAAGTGGTTTAGACCTTTTGTTATCAAGAAGGTGTTTGCTGATAATGGATCTTATGAGTTTGAAAATGTTGATGGCTCACCATATCCAGGCCGCATTAATCATGACAAATTGAAGAAGGTTTTGGATATGTGATTCTAAGGACGGAATCCACAATGAGTTTGGGAATGATGTAACTTGATGTGTAACATGATGTAAGGTGTAAGTTGAGTGGTAGGATTCCATAATTTGGTCATGGCGCATTGATTTTCACATATTAATTTATGTGAAAGTCATGTGCACCATGTGATTATGTTTCCTTGTGATTAATTGTGGAATCACATGGGGGACCATGTGATTATGTTTCCTTGTGATTTTATGTGAAATCACATGGGGAACCATGTGGTGCATAAACTTTAGGAAGTTTCTTGACTAGTTTCCTTTTTGTTGGTATATAAGTGGGTGATGATGCCTTCAACACCTTCACTTGTACAAAGTTATTATATGAATGCAAAGTTTGTTAGAATTGAAGTTTTGGTTTTGAAAGGGGTTAATGTTTATGTTTAATTCATGATAGAAAAATGGGGAGACATATTGTTATGCATAAACAATAGAAGGTTGAAAATATATTTCTCCAATCATGAACATAGATTTTCAGAGCTATGTAATAAACATACATAGTTTCGGTTTTAAACCCATTTTGCGTTGTATTAACACACAAGTTTTGAAATAAAATTTGTATGAACAAATGGATGACATTCTTGTCAAAACTATAAAGATTAATAATATATTTCAAAAAATAGACATGGGACAAGATATTGGCACTAAAGTTAATCATTAAAAGGTCAATGATGACAATAATTTAAACATTGATCCAACATCATTAATTGTTCAAGTTCTAAATTTTGGAAATAATCCAAAGGAGGCCCCCTTTTCACTTCAATTTGTAGTTTGTGCACACAAGGGAGTTGGACATGCATTGAACAAATTTATTTAAAAATTTATTCAAAATTCAATCAATGGAACTATCATTATTGCATCCTTTTTGAAAAAAAAAGTGAAAACGTTTTCAAAAATTAAACTTTTGAAGATGGAAATAAACAAAGAAATAATTTTGAAAATGATTGAGTTTGATGATTGTAATGTTAAATGCGAATTACAACTCATTCAACTTTTTGCTAAGGTTATGCAATAAAGCAATAGAATTAATTTTTCAATAAGCTAGATGTATGTAGCTTGTAAATGACAAATTTTTATGAATTTTAATAACATGTTTTTTGATATGTAAATTTCAAATCTTAACCTCCCAAAATTGAAAGTTTTAATTATTTTAAATAAAAAAATGATAATCATATTTAAAGGCATCCATGCCCAAAAATCAGCAATAATTGTGTAAAACACAACATGCCATAGTAATTGAAAGTCCATTATCTATCTTCACCATGATAATAATAAACAATCCAATATTTTTTATCAAAGCCACATACAATTTGTAATTAATAAAGAATTGAAATTTTTTTGGTTATAAAAATATTTTTAATGTACATGTTTTTCCTTTTATTAGGTTTTCATATAATGGAATGTGACAACCATCAATATGCCTAACCATATTTTGCATTTCAATGATGTTTTTAAACTTTACGTAATATTATGTGATTGTCACCATTAGGTGTATGGATATATTTAAGAAATAAAATGTGCATAAGTGCGCTAAAAATTATTTTTGTGTGCTTCATAATGGTTGACATTCGCACATTAAAATAGTGTGTCCATGTGCCAACTTAAAGATATCAACTTTCAATTGTATTATAAGAACCAATTATGGTTTAACCCATCGATTTGCACCACCTAATAATATGTAATGCAACAATTTCAAAACTAAACCTATTAGATAAGTTATATGATAAATCTTTATGCATTTTTTATTGAACATGTTGAAGGATGTGAACCAAGTGAATCTTTCCACAACCCCTAAGTAAATAATTTGATGAGGTTATTGAAAAAACTTTCTACCATGTAAAATTAAATGTTGATAATTAATAGTCGTAAGAATTGGCAAAAATCATGAAACAATAGAAGGTTCATTAAAACATGATAATTTTTGCCATTTACAAGCATAAGATGGGAAATTAAACACAAAAGAAACCATTAAAAATGTTAAGCATATCACCACATCCAAATTTGAAAATTTTCACAATACCATTTGTTAATTAAAACACTAAAAATAATTCTCACTAGAATTTTGTAACATAATGGCTACAAACATTAGAAAAACAACCATGGAAAAAGAGAATTTTTAAAAAAATAATTGTGACCCAACCCATACATTGTTGCTTTTAATTACCAAAAAGAAAGGGTGGTTGGGATGCATATTTAAAATTACCAAAAAAATAATTCTAAGGTACAAAATTATTCATGCCTTCACATGTGCAAAGAAACCCCAAGTCCAACTTTTCAAAACTTTGGAAATCAACAAAATAAAATGTGACCATTTTTCATTGAATGATTTTTGGACCCCTTAGGAGCAGGGGTTTGGTTTGACCTCTTTTAATTGCCCAAAAGTGCAAACCTTAAATTAAAGTTTTGAAAAAAAATTCCATCTTTTATTTCCATAATTGGACCCTAATTTCATGCTCATGAATAATAGGGACTTTATGAATAATAAAAAATAAGAGACAAAACTAACACATGGTCAAACAACGAGTGACACTAAGAAAGATTTTATAAATAATGATAATAAAAAAATGAACAAAAAAAATAAAAATAATGACAAATTGTTTGTTAACCAAAACAAAATAAAACACACAACAAAACAACAAAGATGGAAATAATGATTAAATTGTTTTTCAATTAATATATCAAAAATCAAAATAAAACTCAATAGAATAAAGATAACAAACAAAAAATGCTGAAAATAATCACAAATTATTCATTGAACAAGATGAATGAAAAAAAAAAAAAAAAAAAAAAACAAAAAACAAACAAACACAACAACAATGAAACGACATATGAAAAATGTTATAAATAATTTTAAAAAAAATTCATCAACCAAAATGACAAAATTTTAAAGAAAAAACACTCAACAAATTAACAAAGATAACAACCAAAAGAATATTAAAAAATTAATTGCAAAATATTCATTGATAAATAAATGAATAAATAAAAAAAGACAAAAATTAAAAACAATAACGGACAACTCATCGATAAAAAACAACGAATGAAAACATCGACAATCATTCATTGTTTGTTCATTCATTGGTCGACTAAGCTAACGAACGTTAAGAGGACAAGGGTTGATGACGAGTGCAAAGAAGAAGAGAAAGTGAGAGAGAGAGAGAAAGAGAGAGAAGACAAAAAACAAAACCCTCACCCTCTCTTCTCGCAGGGAGAGAACGAGAAGAACTTGGGACAGCCTCTTCACACACGGAGGTGATAGCTCGCTTGCCGAACATCATTTCTGCATTGGCAATTCGGCAGCAATATTCGGATTTTGGATCCACTGAAGAAGTTATGAACATTATTTAAAATAATACTACTTCCAAGCAAAAATCCAAGTGCAAGTTTTACTTGACAAATTGATCGTTTGTCGACAATGAAAACGTTACCTGAGAAGAGTGAAGCTGCTGTCGCTGTCGCTGCTTCTGCGGCGGCAGTACTTGTAACTGGGAAATCAACAACCAATTCGCAAGATCGTGGAATCCTCCTTCCCTCTAAACACGAAAATTGTTGCTGAAGTGGATCCGAAAGACTTTCTTCTTGTTGTTTTCGTTGTTGTTATTGCTCCTCATGTTACGAACAACAGATTAGATGTTGTGCGGCTCACAGAAACAAAGAAGGTTGTAACAAGAGTGAACCTCGACAAAGTTCCCTTCATCTCCGGTTAGCCGCGGCAATCCATCTCTTCTGTATCGCGTGTAGGATGACATCTCCAGCTTCGTCGTGGACGGGTTCCGGTCAAGACGGCGATCTTCGCGTTCGTGGGAGTCATCAGCGCTTTCGATTTCTCGGGGTTTCCAGAGCACCACGATCTGGGAACGGTGTTGATCTGCAGGTTGCACTCCTCCTCCTCTTTGCGCTGTCTCATTTGGTTCTTCTTCTTCTTCTTCTTCTTTTCTTGTGTTTTTTCCTGGGAAACTGTTTTTGGATTGTTCTGGGGTTTGCGTACGCAAGGAAGAAGAAGAAGAAGAAGAAGACCGTAAAGTTGTTGTAATAACAACACATTACTTGTTGCAGCCGCAATTGCATCGTTTGGTGTTTGCTTTTCAGTCGAAAGGTTTTTAGTGCGAGTGGCCGGGAAAACGGGGTGACGATGGCAGTTGCGATGTGATTGTAGCACGGGGACGTGTGGATCGGAGTACTGGTGTGCGGACGATCCAGGTAGTGTGCGGATCCGGATGTAGGAAGGAGACGAGACCGAGCGGGGAGAGGAGAGGAAGGGAGAGGAAGGCAGAGGGAGACAGAAGAGATTTGAGAGAAGGGAAAACAGAAAGAGAGAAAAATCCTGTAGCCGATCGGAGGCGGAGGCGGAAGAGAACAACAGTCCGTATGCTTTTGGGGATGGATGCATCTGCAAGTAAGGCGAGCTCACTGGACATCGAGGCGGAGGAGGGACGATTCCACGGCCTATAGCGAGCACCGGAGAAGAAAGGATTCTTCATGCTTGCAACAAACGAACGGCATGAGGAGCTGCAGTAGTTTGTGAGTGCATCATGAGCTATGTTGGAGACCTGGAAGAAGATTGCAAGAGCTTTAAAGCGCTGTGCCATAGAGCTGGAGCAGCAGCGTGACAACAACAAGAAGACTCGTTCATTTTCCTCTGGCATCTTCAACACAGAGTTCGCCACACAATCCCTTCTCTACCAAGAATTCTTAGCTTCACGTTGCTTCCCCTGCGATCCAGAAATTTTCGCAGTATTCCATCTCAGTAGACCTAATTATTAGGGATTCCTGAAGCAGAGGAGGAGGAGGAGGCCATGAAACCCTCATCCAAGCAAATAATGCAAAAACTAAGTGCAGTGACATGAGACGAGCTTGTGTCCGTTGTTTGAGGATGTCTGTGCAAAATCAGTCAGTCAGTCAGTCAGTCCCCTAGGGTTTATTGAAGAATCTTCTCATCTGCATGAGAAGTGGAGAAGGATGGCAGAAGGAGACACGCATCCACTGTTGTGGGCAGCAGCTTCTTCTGATTCAGAATCAGATACTGAAATACATGCAGAAAGGAGTGAGAATGCTGTTGCAAACAGTCAAAGAGACAGGCGGGTTCTTCCTGTTTCAACAAGCCCTGAAGACCAAGAAGAGAAAGAGAAAGAAGAAGAAGAAGCAGTAAATGGGAACCATTTTGCTGCTCTGTGGACTCCAGCTACCTCCCTTCCAGGTGTTGATGGTGATGATGGCCGTTCTCGTCTCTGGTCTTCAGCTCCAGAGATCAATGCTGCTTTGAGGAATGGGGTAAAACCGAAAACAAAGCAGAAATTGGCTACAGAAAAACAGAGTGGCATTCGTGCTCTCTTGCAGTCACAATCTGACACAGAGCCTGATGTGGAAGCTCTGGGAGAGTTGGGAAGAGATAGAAATATGCCGGTTGAAAGACAGGGAAATGGAATCCGTGAAACAGGAAGAAACAGTAGTGTGGCAGAAGAGCTTACTGCACTTGTACGCCCAAGAGCTATCACTGCAGACACTGGACCTGAAGCTTTGTTACAGAATCACAGAAGATCCAATGAGCAAGCTTTTGATAGACAGAGCCTGACATCAAATCACTCTCAGTTGGAAAGACGACCTTCCATTGCTGCGCAAATGTCAGAGAGAGTAGCTCCAGAGTGGCTGCTACTGCTTGTGGGGTGTCTGCTTGGATTGTCCACTGGCATAAGTGTGGTCATTTTTAACAAAGGGGTAAGCTTTACTTCAGCTGCCACTTGACCTTATCTCTTGGTGTTTACTGAGTTCAGATTGATGAGTCTGGAGTGAGAGCTGTGCTTTTATTGTGGATCAGATTTGCAGGCACAGCCAGTGATTGCATCTGTGGGAAGTGTCTTTTTGGGACAGGTGACCCTCATACATGACTTGGCATGGGCAGGGACACCCCATGAAGGAGCAGCATGGTTGCGGACACAGAGCCTTGCAGTCAAATGGCACCGAATTTTGTTGATTCCAGTTTTTGGTGGGGTAGTGGTGGGGATGTTCCACTCTGTTAATGCAATATTGGACATGGTTCAGTGCTCTCAGCCACAGCAGTCCAGTCCTGGTAGAATCAATCAGCTAGCAGGAATCAGACCCATCATCAAAGCTGTACAGGCAGCAACAACTTTGGGGACAGGTTGCTCTCTTGGACCTGAAGGTCCGAGTGTTGATATCGGCATATCTTGGGCTCATGGCTTGGCAGAGATCATGAAGAACAACAGAGAGAGTCGAATTGCACTTGTGGCTGCTGGTGCTGCTGCTGGAATTGCTTCAGGTCAGTCAAAGTTGTATGGTTACACAACATTTTCCTGGCTTTTGATGAGGAGTGCATTGTAGTCTAATTTTTTTCTCAGTAATGACCTCAAGTCACCAGTGGTAGTACAAGCCTAGGTTCATGCATGCCTGCTTTCTTGAATCAAGGCATTGTGTGCTGCAGGCTTCAACGCACCTGTTGCAGGGACCTTCTTCGCCATTGAAACTGTATTGAGACCTCAGCATGCCGAAAACTCACCTCCTCTTACCACAGCTATGATCATTTTGGCAGCAGTGACTTCATCAACTGTGTCACAAGCACTGCTCGGTGAAAAAGCTGCATTCACTGTACCACCTTATGAGTTACGATCTGCTGCTGGTGAGTCCTGTCTCCATTGTATAGGAAGTTCTGCTTTCCTCATTTGGGAACTCTTGCCTAGTGTACACAAAAAAAGCTTATGTACACGCATTTAAGGGGCACTGTTGATCTCTCGGATATCATGTTGAAGACGCTTTGGTGGCTCTGTGGTTTTGAAATGTTGAAACACAGTTGCTCTCATGTTTGTTGGCATCTAACATGTCAATGGCAAGTTTGAGCATATGGTCAATCCTAGAATTGTGCAAGGTTAAGATTCTTTCTTGTTTTACTAGCCATCAAGACTGCAATGTTGCTCTTGTAGGTTTTTGATTTTCATCTGTTATGGTTGGGGTACTTCTTCATCTTTTTCACTCCTCCATTGTTTCTTTATCTTTGCCTTAAGATTGATCCCATGTGCTCATGATGTGGTTTTGCTCTTGCTCACTATTGTGCTCTTCTATGTGCTGTAAGAGTTTGCAACTTAGTTATGTGCAACATGCATAGGGCAGTTTTCATCTGTGAAAGCTCACAGAAGCCTCTGAAATGTGTGTGCAGAGTTGCCACTGTATATCTTGCTGGGAGGCATCTGTGGTGTTATGAGTGTAGTTTTTACCCGCCTTGTTGCCTGGTTCACCCGGATGTTCAACTTCTTGGAGACACAGTTCACCATACCTCATTCAGTCTCCCCAGCAGTTGGAGGCCTCTTTGTGGGCATTATTGCATTAGGATATCCTGGGGTTCTGTATTGGGGCTTTACAAATGTGGATGAGATTTTGAAGACAGGTGTTACGGCAACTGCTCCTGGGCAAGTATTGTTGGCGCAGCTCACTGTTGCGAAAATAGTGGCTACAGCACTTTGTAAGGGGTCAGGCCTTGTTGGGGGTTTGTATGCCCCTAGCTTGTTCATAGGGGCTTCATGTGGAGCTCTCTATGGAAGTATTGTTGGCAATGCCTTTAATGCTGCATTGGCAGGACATAATGCTGTTGCCCACCCTCAGGCCTATGCCTTGGTAATGTGGCTATTTCTGCAACCCTCATAGTTTGTTCTTCAGTACATGCTTCTGTTCTGATCTCTGGCTTGTGTTGACAGTTTGATACAATTTTGGTTATTTTGACATTTTCTGTTGGTGCTTTATTGGGAGGTCGCAGGTGGGAATGGCAGCACTTCTTGCTTCAAAATGTTCAGTCCCTCTCACGTCAGTCCTTCTCCTCTTTGAGCTCACAAAAGATTACCACATTTTGCTTCCCCTCATGGTATAGCTCCAACCTGGACCGCTGTAGGTCAAAATTACTGCAGATGCTCATGTCTCTGTGCAGCATCAATGTGGCTCCCTCTGATTGAACCAGTGTCAATTCAAAGAGATACCTGCTGGAATTAGCCATATTCTTATTCTCTGCTCTTGAAAGAGGTTGAGGTCTACCTTGTTGCCATCTTCTCCTTAATATGGAAATTGATTTATAGCCATCACAAGTTACATGTGATGGACTGGACAGGGTGCTGTGGGGTTAGCAATATGGGTTGCCGAAGTTGGAAACCAGAAAAAGCCTTCAACTCAGGATTCAGCAGCTGGTGTGAGAAATTCAGATGGTGACCAACCAGCTGGGTTGCCTAGTGGGCGTGTATGGCGCAGAAGAGGAACTTCTGGGGCTGACATAGAGCTTTGTCCAATGGATAGCAATGATGACCCTGGAGCTTTACTCATTTCTGAAGATAAGTTGATGGAGGAGTGCTTGGTAAGTAAGCTCTTCCAGCATTTCCTTTGTGGCAAGAGATGAGTCAGCATTCTTTTGGGTATAGGTATTATTTGCTGTCAGTTTTGGAATCTGGTTGCCAAGTTTACATGAACTTGTTCAGTCAAATCGCATTGGATTCTTCTTGGTTGACATCGTTTGCAATTTGACAATTCAGGTGGTCCAGGCAATGGCAAGGGACTGTGTGAAGGTGCATGCAACAGCAACAGTAAAGGAAACTCTTGGTGCAGTAGTTGCAGCCCGGCAGGACTGTGCACTGGTGGTAGATGAGAATGGTCTATTGGAGGGCATCTTGACCCCAAGTGACTTGCAAGGCAAAGTCCTCCGGGCAACAGAGGAATTTGACTCCTCTGAGGAGGCAAGCAATGTTGAGGTATTCAAAATTATCCAAGTGGCTGAAGTTTGAAGGTTTCATGAACTTGGAAGTCTGATTGAGAAGTTTGATACATATTTCTAGTCAGATATAGCAATGTGAGTCATCATCTGATGATGAATCCCCTTTGTCGTGGGATCTGTCTCTGCAATGCTTTATCAAGGGCAATCATAAAGATAGGCCACAACAAATGCCTGCTGCCAGTTGTGCAGACTTCATTTTTTACTCCTAATCTCTGGCAGGTAGAGTCAACTCTAGTTGCAGCCATCTGCACTGGAAAGGGTGAGAATCAAGGCATTGGTACAAACTTGGTGGTTTGCTACCCTGACATGAATCTCCAAATGGCAAAAGACCTCATGGTACAGCATGGTTTTCGGCAATTGCCAGTGGTTACCCGCAAAGGCACACAATGGCAATACCACAAGCTGGTTGGCTTGCTTGATGATGATGGGATTACTCGATGTGTGAAGTGCGTTTATTCACCCTTTCCTGATTTGATGTGCCTTGGTGTAATGAGATCCAGGGATGAGCAGTCCTGCAGCAGTAGTAGCAAGTTTACATATCTAGTTGATTTCTCTGTTTTTACCTGTATCATTAATCCATTAGAGAAGAGTTGTTTAATGATGCTTCACTTAGCTGAAAATTGGGTCCCAAAACTGTGTCCCTCATTTTAGAGTGGGTCAGAGGTTTCTGGGGAAAATCTGGAGGTCATAGGCTGTATGTGCTACAGGTGTGATTGCTGCAACAGTGGTCAAAATCTAAGGAGTGGATACCATGCTTTCTGTCACACTGATTCTATCACTTATTTGTGAGGTGCAGACAGGAGGCATCAAAGAGGATTGCAGCACTGCATGCTCAGAGGGCCGAAGAGAATCAAGAGTATCAGCCAGGTTTTGATGCACACTAACTTTCCCATGACCTCACAAATGCAAAATCCCATCTCCTGTGGGTCTTAGAACAAATCTGCATGTCTCCAGTTTACAGTAACTTTTTATACTTATTTTTTGTGGATTACAAAGTAATTGGTTTCTTAGAGATAAGCTGTTGAAGAATGAGCCCTACCATTTTTTTGTCACGTGGTAGCAAAATGCAATGCTGCCCACCGTGCTCCTCAAATTTCAGTGTTATTGGTCCTGGTTTCTTAACCCATGGATCATTGTAGAGAGCCTTGTGCAGGCTTAGAACCATATATATACATCAAACTGCAATTCTTGGCTTCCTCCTTGAATTGTGCTGCTGAGGAACATTACAACAAAACACAGTGTATCGTTTCATGTCAACAATGAGCTGTATCAACATGCAATGGACTTGTCACATTTTTCCATGAAGGACTGTATTAGACACCACATATTAGACTGTACCTACTGTGCATGTACTAACATTCAGTCGATCAGATTTGGGGTCATATTTAAAGCAAAATCAAACACAGCATTTCACTCTATTCAGTTTGGGCGTGAATTTTCCATATTGTTGTGAGCAATGTGAATGCGATTAGTGTCACATTTACAGGAGTTTGATTGGATTTGGCTAAGCATGTTTTCTTAGCCTTTTGTTGCGAGAGCTTGGCCTTATAGGCTAGTAGTGTATACAACATGTCCATTTACTTGCAGCAATTAGTTCGGGCTTTCATATTGATAGCACCAAAAATTGTTGCCCATATTGTTTGGAATCATAGTAGCATCAATTTTTTCCTTGTTGCACAGTTTTGATACAACAAAGTTAACGATTTGCAAATGTTTATGACTAAATGGATCAACTAACAGAAAAGATGAATGAGATATATGGTTTATCAGGTTGAGAATCAAGCGGGCGAGGATTCTGATGTGGCTCCATCCTGGTACTGGGTATGAAACTGAATGCAGGAAAAAGTATACATGGTATGTTTTTGTGCTCAAGTGAAAACAAAGTTGGCGGAGTGTATGATGAATGGCACTGAACCCTAGAAGGTTGAAGTAGGTGATTTTTTCAACAAATTGAAAGAGTGATAATATTGCAAGTGATATGCATATTGCTATTGATGTTGTGGTCAATGAAGGCAAGTAACAAGCTCCATAAACCAAATCTTTTTGGTTAATATGAAGTTCAATGGAATTTACTTATACTATTAAGGGAAAGATTGTATTAAAAAATGATTTTTGTACACTGTTCATTTCAAGTATGTACATATTCCTCATATTTAGGGCGGTTGTTTAAAAAATGCAAATTTGTGTTTGGTGTGTGACCTTGGGCTGTAGCAGTGAAGATGCACATGAGAATCAATGCAGGTATGGGTTCCATGACATGCCATTACTGTCCTTCACACTTCTCTTATTCATTTTCCTTGTATGCAACATCAAAATATTTTTCTTCAAATTTTGTCATTTTCATTACAACTACCCAAATTGATTGATTGCTTCTCATGGATGTTTTGGTCTTCCCTTTGTCAATTCTTCACAGCTCTTTTGCATTTGAGCTGAAATGGACTTTTTGGACCTTCGCAAATTTAAATAAGATTTATTCGTTTCATAAGGTGTGCAGATGTGTTAGGGGGGGGGGGGAATTCTTATAGTAACTTCAAAACAATTGGCTACAAGTTTGCCAAACTTGTGGAAAACTGCCTAATGGGTCTTGCTGAGGAGACCAAAGCCATAATATCATGGCCTACTTGGCAAGAAACAGGCATCTTCAAAGGATGATGATGTTATGAAAATTAGGTGATGGCCATTGGGAAAACCCAGCTGAGTGATAGGTGCCTGGGAGCTGGTCCTGACAATTGGTGTGAAGGGCAGGGCATCTCCTGAGTGAGAACTTTGGACTAGGTAACCTGTGAGCTCGTGCAGGTTACTGGACATAACATACTTGGCGCTCCTGATTGTACAGGAGTGAGAAGCTTAGAAGTTATCGGACACAGAAGAGGGTGAGTTATGAAGTTGAGCCAACTAATGACCAAGAACAAGCAAAAAGGTACTAATGGACACACCTCCCATCACCACGGCCGATCTATTGCAGGCTGTTGGTTTTTGACATAGAAATATGGTCGACCTATCACAGGTGGTTGGTTCTGAACATGGAGAGATTTTGACTACTTTGAACCAACTTGACGCCCTGTAACTTCTCCCTTGTACTTTAAAAAAAAAATTCCTTTGTACATTTTCCTAATCGATGGTGTGTTTTTTAATAAAGCTTTACAGGATTTAAAAACTAATGGAGGTATGAAAATGTCAAATGGCAACATGATACATGATATAACTAGGGAGCTCTTGTCCAATGATGGGCTGCCATGTTTGTGAGATGCTCCGTACAAATGGTTATGGTTCAAAATCAAGCAGCAAACAAAGAATGGCAAAGATGGTTCAAAATCGAGCAGCAAACAAAGAATGGCAATGACGGTTCAGAACCCAACCAATAAAGTAGGCATGAAATTTGGAGATTCTAGGAAGATGGTCTCAAAAGGAGCACAACCTGCATTCGAGTACAAAATCATTTGTTTACAAAAACACACTTTTTGTGGTTGAATAATCTGAATGAAACCGAATTTAGATATAAAATAGAGTCTTGTGTGAGTTAGTATGGACTTTGTATCCAACTTCAATTATTTTCAATAAATAAATAAATAAATAAATAAATAATTGACTTTCATAAATTTGAATTTATTGTTTCTTCAATAATAAAATGGGTCAGATGACATTTGCTATACCATGCCTCACCCGACAAACAAATGTCCCCACCTAATACAATGACGCTGTATTGTCCCCACCCTTTTTCAAATCTCCCTAGGAAATGGCATTGGAGTTATGGGTCAAAAAATTTAAAACAGATTTAATTTTCAAAAATCTCACATAGTTATATTTCAGTAGAAAGAAAAAACAAGGCATAGCTGAATAGGTATGTGGCCTAACAAGAAAAGCAAGTAAAGCTTTACTTATACTTAGAGGATTGGAGATGGCTTTCTAAGTGAAGGGCAAAACAAAAACTCACGGGAAAGCATGATAAAAAAAACCTTGGGGATTGGCTATGGTGGTGGATCAATGTCTGTAGTGAAGGCAAGGAAGTTCACAGTTTTATTTTTCAGATCATCGTACTTCTCACATAACAGCTCGATTTCTTCAGGTTCAATACGGATCATGACATAGCTACTTAGTGCTTGTGCAAACTGGGTGTATGTAACATGGCCAACAATGCCCACACATAACTTTGACACTGCGTAGTCATCAAATGAGCCTCGTAAGTAAATCCGCCTATCATACAATTCCTTCCTTATTCGCTTCAATAGTACTTGTAATGCAGCCTCCTTCTTTGGCTCCAAGTACACCGTCGCTCCCAAAAACCTTTGGGGCTTAAGACCTTCTAAGTTTGGTATTGGTAACACCTGCAAGTATTGTGAGGAAGAAGGTGAAGGCTGTTAAGTAGAATGTTTTTAAAATTTTATTTATTTTTTATAATAAAAATAGATTAAAAAAATAGTGCATGAAAGAAATCAACACAGACCCATCATCCTTGACAAATGAATTTTGAAAAATAATTAGTGCACACCCATCTTTGACAAAAATGAATTTAGAAAATATATTAACATGCACCCATCTTTGACAAAAATGAATTTAGAAAATAAATTAGCATGCACCCATCTTTGACAAAAATGAATTTAGAAAATAAATTACCACACACCCATTTTGACAAAAATGAATTTTGAGATATATTCTTTACCATACACCCATTTTGACAAAAATCAATTTTAAAAATATATTACCACATACCCACCCATCTTGACAAAATGAATTTTGGAAATATATTATTACCACATGCCCGCCCATCTTTGACAAATGAATTTTGGAAATAAATTACCAAGTTGGAAATTAGATTATTGACCCAAAGATTGGATTTGAAAACCTACATTTCGTAATGGTGTTTTCTCAAGCTCCTTGAGTGTATAGACCGTATCAATCTCATCACAAAAGGCTGTCCAACAAGTGCGCCTCATAGGGTCGTCATTCATCCGATAGTTGTCGATCATTGCCTTCATCTCTTGTTTGCTAATTATCAGTTTCGAGTTGTCTAGGGCGGCGGCAAATAGTTCATCGATTATGAGACGATGTCGTAGTGGATCATAATCTCTGAAGAACTCCCGGATACGGTTTCGGTTCTTGTACACTTGTGTCTTGACATTATTTAAGGCTTTGTCGACATTGTAACCATCCCCTCGAACCTGAAAACCACGGGTGGTAGTAGTAGTAGTAGTTCCAAACACACAAGTACACAATTTGTTAGCGTTTGGACAAAAGGAAAAGAAGAAAAATGCCAAGCCAAAACCCCAACTTCAGTAGTAGCCTCTTCATTGCATTGCATTGCATTGTATTGCATGCCTCCCATGGAAGAAATGAATGATTCCTTTGATTGGCAACCTTGAATGGTTTTCATACTTTGATCATCTACCAAGAAACTTGGTAAAAATGAATTTCAACCTAAATTTTGAATTTTCTTTCCTTGTTGTTATAATTATTTGACAAATATTTTGAATAATGTGGAATAATAAATCCTCACATTTAACGTTTGAAACCCATTTTTAGCGAAAGGCCCAAAAGCAAAGGTTATTTTACCGATAACTTTAATATGTAACAAAAGTTTTCATGTTGCACTTGCAACTTTATTAACATTTTCCAACTAAAGAGATGAAAAAATTGTAAGCAAACTTGAGGAGGGATTATGGACATACCTTCCAGGCTTTGATGAAGAGGAGCTCAAAATCTACGTCATTGGGTATACTAGCACCAATGAGCAAATAATACTCGGTGAAATCGAAAAGGGTAACTTTTTGAATCAATGCAAACGATCCATTTAGCCACTCTTCCATTGCCTCCTCTTGTGTTTGTTGTTGAACCATGACCATGGGGTGAGCTATAAGATTGTATGTCTCCTTGAGGCAATCCCTTGTCACATACCCAACATTATCCTACCATTCCATGCAGTCATCAGTTCCCATGCAATTCCCATATAAAAAACATGAATTGCCCATCAACAAAAAAGCCTCCCACCCCCTCTTGAAACTCCAGACTTCCAGGCTATTTGGTGTGGGACATGGTTCTAACCAAGGGTGCCTTTTTTTTTTTCTTTTCCCCCAATTTTATGATATCGAAAACTTGCTAATTTGGAAAATTAAAAAAAAAGTGAAAATTTCCAATAATAAGTAAAATTAGTCAAACTTAACACATTAAAAAAAATTCCAAAAAGTTCCAAATTTTTAGGTAGAAAAAAACAACAAAAAATTGTCATTAAATTGTAAGAAGTAAATTAACATACACAAAGAAGATACCAATTTTGGATATTCAAGAGATTTGTCAACTATTTGATACTCTCTCCACCCCCACCAAAAAACCTAACCCCCAGTTTGACACTCTTCAAAAGCTATGTTAGAGAGGAGGAGGCAAGGTACTAACCATATCAAGTTTCTTCCATGCAGCCTTCACTAGTTTATCCCTGTAATTGTTCAACTGCCACAAACAACCAATTTGGTCAGATAGATGTCACTACCACATAGCAGACATTGTATGTGCTAGAGAGGTCATTCATTACCCATGCCTTAGGTTTTAGTGTGTACCTATGGAGGATAGGTTAGGCCTATAATGTAAGAGCAACTCCACTCCACCAGCAGTATAGTATAAATTGTTTATGTAAACACTAATTTGGATGAAGTTCAAAGTTTTCAAATAGTGTGGAATTGGTTTTAGGGTTTAATTTCACACTTCCTTTAAATCGTTATACCTAGGTGGTACCCGTTGGGTTATCACAATGAAATTTCATTTAAATAAGTTTTTTTTTATCGATGCTTTACATTGAGTAACGCCTTCAGAGTTGGTATTTCTCAAATAAGCACCCCTTCACATTGCCTTGGGCGAGTGCTTATTTTGGGAACACCTTGCTCATTCCAAAGGCATTTACCCTACACTTTAGTACCTTCCCCACTTAGCCCATTGGCTTGGTGAATAGTCCCTTGACATCCTAGAAGGTTCTTAAAATAGGTAAAAGCCCTTCTACTATATAAACACCAATCACAAAACCAAACCAACAAAAGAAACTACCTATAAATTTTCATTGATATTCCTCCTTCATAATATATAATGATGTTATGAAGAATGCACAACAAGAACTAAGAATAATTCATAAAGATTGCCTAACACATAACCAACAAACATTGAATGAATGTTTAACCAAGCATCAATAATCCTCAAGGCCGTTATTTCACACACAAAAGATATTTTCTCTTTTCCTAGATTCTAGGCTTTGTGGAGAACAAAGGGAAAGCTAATCATTGAGCAATCAGCCTAAGGATATATTAAAATTATTTTTAAAATAACCTTGCCTTTGGGCTCTTTCTTGATCTTGAACCTTTTTCCATCCCCAAATGTTGGGTATGAAATGAACCAATTTCATTGGGTTTCAAAGGTTGAATTTGAACATCTATTTCACATGATTTGAAACATTTGTTGGATAGTTGCAACATCAACAACAACAACAATAGTGAAAACAAATACAAAACTCTAGTTGAAACTTGTTTTTATCATTGATATCAGGGAAAAAAAAAGTTTCATGTCATGTTTTATATTAATGTACTATTTTAGTGACAAGTTTTGATCTCATCCAGAACTCATCTCTTTTATGATAAAATTGCAGCTCTTGATGTTGAGTCCCTTTTCATTTGTGAATTAACTTTATTCAATAACAAGGTCTTGTTGTTGTTGGTTTTGTTTGTTGAGAAGAATAGATATGAGAATGGATTTACATGAAGCATTTTAAAGTAGTTTTCAACAAGCACAAAAGCTATGGTTGTGTTTGAAGTATTTTCACAAGGTGTGGTTTATGTGAATGTGAACATATGTATCATGATGAGTAGTGATTAGAACTTATTACACAAATTTACGATTTCATGTTTATGGGTGGGGAGGAGGAAATAATTCGCACACGATTTTGTATGTGGTAAAGGCCCGCATACAAGGAGTGGTTGAATCTGCTCTTAGAGGAGAAACACTTTCTCAATCTATCCTGGTCTATTGTCACAGATTAGGGCATAAATTAACCTTTTAGTGTAATCTAAAGAATACTGGAACTAGGAAAAAAAAGCCATACAACAGAAGAAGAACTAAAAATCATCAAGGATTCTGAGAGTAGAGCATTATTAGTATGAATAATCTTACAGTGCCCCGAACGCATTCCATGAAAGCTCCAAATTGAAATTCTTTGCCAGCAGTCGCATGTGTGCGCATCAGGACAGCAAGCTCCTGCAAAAGAAAAGACATCCCATTGTTTGTCTTTGATCCAAATCTTTTGATCTCATGTCTGATTTTGCAGATGGAGCTGTGATTTTGTTTGTCTTTGTAATGTATGTTGTGTGTGTTTTGTGAACTGATGTGTTTTTCTTTATTAATCGATAAAATTGGTGAAGTCAATTATGTACACTGCTGTGAGTGCACATACAAAAATGCACATTCCTGGAGCACTTCATGTGTTTTGAATTGTACAAACTTGAGAGGGATTTGAGCATTTGTTGTGTAGAAGAAATTATTGAATTCAAAATTCAAGGTGGTGAAGATCAAAATAATTTCATCTATAAAAATTTACAACATTGCATATTGCTATTGTTATTGTACCTCTGGATTGAGTCGGAGCCCCGTGAATCTCAAAAACTCACGCCAGGTGTTGATATCCATGCATCTTTGACTATCACATTTTGCATGGAATGTCTTGAGTGCCTGCAATGCTACACCTTCGACAAAATCAGAGTCCCAAATTCCTCATATTTTTTCTTCTCTGAGATACAAGTTTTGGAGGCACTCTAACAGACCATTTCTTATGTGTAAAATGACAGTGGAATCATACAACATCATCTTCTGAAATCAATAAATTTGGGTATTACAATCTCGATTGCACGTAATATCTACGTGGTTAAGATATTACTTAGGGTTTTACTCAAAAATTGCAAATGCACATATCGAAGAAAGCACCACTTCAATGTCAGACCAAACTTGGTTTAAATGGGTGTGGACCCATGGCTCAAAAAGACAAAGAAGACGAAGGGCGCTGAATTGGGTTTCAAGGAGAGTAGATCCATGGAAGCTCCTTGGACCATGAAAATGCAATGAACATTTTTTAACATGAAAAAACCCAATTTCATGAATCATACATTTCTAGATTCAATATTGGGGATGTCCAAGATTGTGCGATTCAAAGTTTCATGGATGGGGGGTTGGTGGCAGGGCTCGAGGTTTTGTTTTTCTTACCAAAATGCCTTTGGCTCCAAATCTTTGGAGCTGATCTCGAATGCATTCATGGATGAAGAAGATTGGGTGAACCATGATTGCACAAATCTGGCTACAAAATCACCCAAAAAAAAAAGAAAGAAAGAGTGTTATGATGATCCCTGTGTGTGTTTTATGATCTCTTGTACTACTGCCATTCCATTTTTTGACATACATAAATATAGCTAGCTACAAGGAGGAGGAGGAGGATCCAACACAAGGGCTGGCTTGGCTTTGCAGCAGCATTGCCTGTTGGTAGTGGCATCATTGGTTTGTGACTTGTGGGGTGGTTATGAAATATAGCACCCAAAGCTCTCATGCCACCAAATATCATCATGTGTTTCTCTCTTTAGATGCACACATTTCCAATCAGCAGCAGCAGCAGCAGCAGCAACCTATGACCCATCACCAATTAGACGGTTATCAACAACAGGAACAGACCCCCTGGTGGTTTTCAGGTTTCATACCCCATGGTTCTTAAGAATCAAAGACCCAGTTCTGATATACAACCACATGAAAAACACATCAAATGACCGCCTCTAAAACTGTTTGGTTCTGTACTAGTTCTTTCATGAAAATTGCTGATTCTTTAGAAGTTTTGGAAATGAGCGGAACTGGCGGTTATAAATAAAATTCAAATACCTGCCCAACACTGGTAATCACCCATCCACCCACCAGCTGGGAGAATTCAAAATGGAGTAGGGACTGACCTTGAAAACCCCCAAAGCTTTCATTCAATCTTTCAAATGTTAGATTATTTTCTTTCTTTCAGAGTTTCCATGAAGGCCACAAGCAAGCAAGAGGGGTTAATGATGAACTATGATCCAATTTGATGGAGAACCGGAATGCTGCCATTCTCTGCATGGAACTTCTTTAAAAACCTCCTCCTTTTTGTCATTTGATCATAGAAGATTTCTAAGGAGAAACATGGAAGTATTTTATGTGGATGCTTTGTTGCGAAGGAGTTTGTGTGGCGAAAATGCATGCAGGATGGACGAAAGAAGCTGGAGCCAGGGATTTAAGGTGGGTGACGTTCTTGGCAAGACAGACGTAGAGAAGTTAAGTACAATATGTTTGTGTGAGATGTTTTTTTGTTTTTGTTTTGATCTTGCTGGTTGATTCTGTGATCCTCACAGAGGATGTGTCCAAATGGTTTCCGCTGCGTAGATATGGTCTCTTGTAAGATTGCAAAGTAGAGCAATGTCAGTAGTGTCTCCGGTCTAAGGTTGTTGAGGATCGCGATAATTAATGTGTGTTGATTTCTACAGTGGCTGTTGATTTGGAAAATTTGGTGTTGGTCACTTGAAGCATATTTCTAGGAACCCATAAATAAAATTTGGCAAGTGTGTAAGAAAGCTTTGCATTGGAATGGTGATGCAATTAGTGCAAGATGTATACCTTTTATGCATCAATTTCTGTGTTGAGGCAATGTAGGCAATACAATGGACAGATTTGCAGAGCCCTAAATTTTGGTCATAGTATGACTACCACCACACACACGAGGAGCAGTTTTTGTTCTCTAGCTTGCATTTCTTCCTAGTTCAATCAATTGTGGCATTCCTAATCTCAATGTCAAAATTTGAACTCAAAGTTCCTAAAAACACCAGGTGAACATTACTCAAAGAATGGGATCAAGCTCTTGTTAGTGATCTATCATTCTAGTTGGAAATCACTGACAATAGCTTGAAGAACCCCAAGACATGCAAAATCTTTTTCAATCTGTTGTCAATTTCCTTCTTGTTTGTTAGCATCCCAAATTGGTCGTGGTAGAAGCTTTAGACCATTTTGGACCATACATACCCCACATGTGGAGAAGCTTAGAGACACATGTAAATTTTGATTTGAAGGTTGCAGAAATGGAACTTTGTCTTGATAGATCTTTTGGGGATTAAACTTGCATTGCAAGGTGAGTAAAATGGAGAATTGAATTTCATATACATGTAGGTGAAGTCCCCATTCTAAGCAATCTCATGGTTGCATTTGGTGCAAATGCTTCTTACATTTGGTGCTTGTGGAAGCTAAAGCTAGTGTTGGATGCACAAAGATTTCTCTTTCTTCCTCGAATCCAAGTGCAACCCATTTGACCTGGATTCAAGGACGAGAGTGAAATCTTTGTGCAAAAGATCTCTAGACCAAATCTATGTGGAAGGAAATATAACCATGGTTGGGATACCGTACCCAGTGAGAGACCATTATCTAACACATTTGTTGGCCTTGCCTACCAAGGCAAGGATAGTGTGTTTAGATTCATTATAGAGTATGATAGTAGCTTAAGGGATTTTGGCCCCTAGGTAATAATAATAGGTCTATTTTTATATGAGGATTTTTGAAAGATGACACTTTGGCTTGTTTTTCAAACTTGAGATTAGTTATAGAGTTATGCTAGCTCGAAGGATTTTGATTTCTTTTAGAGGTTTTTTTGAAGATTATATTTTTGCATGGTGAGATGTTTGAATTTCCATAATTCTTCTTTTGCAGTAAGATACTTTGTAATGTAAATGGCAACACCTCAATGTGACACACCCCTTGTTTGGTCTTGATTGTGTTGAAAGCCAATTAGCTAAGAATTTTGCCAAACATTGTTTCCATTTGAAATGTTCCATATTCATCAAAGTGTGCTTCCTAAATCTTCCAACGTGTTTTTAAAGCTTTTGATGGGCCAGATAGAATGATTCATCCATGTGGTTTGCTATTATCATAGTGGCTTTTCAGATTTGGAAGTAACTAAAATATTTATTTGAAAATATCAAAATTTTATTTATTTATTTGAAATGTCAGAATTTAATGAAATTACAAAGGAGGGGGAAAAAAAAACTAAAAAATTGGTCTCATAATGTTTAAAGGTTTAGACCCATAGAAGCTGTCTATGTTTTATTGCCAAAATTCAATAAATAAATAAATATTTTTACTGGATTTTGAAAAATAAAATAATTATTTGACACCCAAGTGCTGAACCTGAAAAGGTACTACTAGGGTGGTAGTCTCCCATGCTTTTCGGCCTCGAATTTCATGTTTATGGGGTGGAGGCATGGGAGACTACTACCCTAGTAGCTAAAAAAAGATACGTCATCATCGATGGTTGAGATCAAGTCCAATCAACCCCCCCAAAAAGAAAAAGAAAAAGAAATTGTTTGAAGACATCCATGGATGGCTTGTGAGTTCAAGAAACTAAGTAATTCCAAAGGGGTGGGATATGTAATTCTATCCAATGTCTTAGCTTGTAAACCCTCCTACTAGAATCCACCTAGTACTTACTACCTAAGTAAACTACTTATGTAATCTTATGGGTAGGTTTTATTGGTGAGTAGGCATGGAATGTAAGTGGTTCTTATGGAGGTAGGTAGGTACGTAAGTAGGTACAGAACTTGGTGGCTAATAATATGTAAGTCAGAATAGATAGATTGGATGGTTAGTACATAGTTAAACATCATGGTTAGGTTAGCTACGGGACACAAACAGAATGAAAAAAAGTGTTTTCTGTTCACATATCATTCATCCATTCATCCATCCATCCATCTTGTAAGGTGTGCCCATGGGAGCTGGTTCAGTTTAGCCCTCCCGGCAGGAAGGAAAATAAATTAACAAGAGAGGAAAAGACAGACAGTGAAAATATATGTAACAGCAGTGTTGAAAATATGAAGATATGGAAGGCTGCTCTCCACCCTAACTGACTTGAAATCAGATCCAGAAAATAGAAATCTTCAACTGCAATATTTCTGAGACGTTTGTTGGGCTGACTTTTTAATAAATTCCATTCTGCTCGTCTTTCCTTCTGCTGTAATCATGGGGCCGGCATCTTGTCGCTTGATTAAGCACCAGACAATGTCAGTCAAATTACATGCAAAGAATCACAAATTTTTAATGGTTGATAGAGTTGTATGTAAAGTTCTGAGATCATTCTGGTTCTCAGATTAAACCCCAGATTCAATGGGGGCGAGAATAGCCAGTTTTGACATAATAGGGCATCAAACGCATAATTGAGATTGAAAACTTTACAAAGTGAAATAATCGACACCCAAACTAGTTTTTCGACCAATTGTTTTGGTGGTAAACTGAGTTTCATCCTATCTTTCCGCTTTCCTGAGCGCCTCCACTACTGCTGCATATATTTTCACTGTTCCTACCTATACAAGTATTATAATTACTCTCGAACCTTGTGGATTAAATGCTGAGTTTCAGCATTTCATACTGAGGGCGACTTTAGACAAGGGTCAAAGGTCCAGGTGCCAATGAACTCAAGCAATCTTATTGGTCGAAAGCTCTAATTTGGTTCCAAGGCCTTTAGACGAGGGTCCAAGACCAAAAAGTGGCAAATTGAGGCTAAACCTACATGGCACCTGTTTTGGAGGATAAATCAATTGGTTTGGATCAACAAACCATGCAAAACGAGAGCTCCTGATTTGGAGAACCAAGAGTCAGACTAGGGACCAAGGTATCAGTCCAACTCAAGGATTCAATTTGCTTCAAATCAATCCAAATTCATTCCTAGGAAATCGGACCCTGGACTCTCCTCTCAAGTGGGCCCAAGATTTAATAAAATTTCCTAACTTTGCGGCTACCCTGAAAAAGGTGCTAGTGGGTGAAACCAGGCCCAAAGACACGATGAAGACAGGGGTGAGTGTACGGGTAACTCCACTATCACATAAGGTATTATTATGAGGTTGCTCCTACAATGCAATTCACTATTGGTCTCTTGCAATTTTGTAAAAACCTGACTGGTTTTGGTTTGGAGTGGTTGGAGTTGGACCAGGGTTTATTTGGAGGATTTTGTGACGTAACCAAAGTGGCAATCATCCAAAAAATAATTTAGCCAAATTGGGCTACATACAAGATATGAAAGTAGAAAAAATAAACAGAGAATCCTTCTATATTCTTGGCTCCATACTGGAATTCATCATTAAAATCTGACAATTTGAGGGAAAAAACAAAACCGAAAAATCTGACAAATTTGTGTCATTTTTTTCCCATGAAAAATCCTTTATATAGGTCAAAATCATATTTTTCAGATCAAAATTTGACAAAAATTCGCCAGTAAAAGAAACACTGAGTTGTACAGTGAGATACCAGGCACAATATCCCGGCAAGCTTTTCGAAGAATACATTTGAAAGAATTATAAGCTTGGATAGTATGATATATCTATATCTATGAAGGAAGGTAATTTGTTTTGTTTTGTAGTTATGAGATCCATCAAACTGGGATGCTTCTTCAGACCAAGTTCTTGGTGAGTTTGGAGAGCTCTCAACGACAAGGTGGGCTCAGTTCCATGACATTTGGACTTGCAGTGCAAAAGTTCTTGAATATTTAATGATTTCTTCACTGAGAATTAAATTAAATTGTAGCTGAAAATTTTGGAGGAATTGGAATGTGCCTTTGGTGTTGTTGGAAAGATCTTCATGAGCAAGATTTAATGGAATTTATTTTAAGATTTGGATTCAGAATGTGAGAGATATTGATTTTTAAGTGATTTCTGCCGCTGAAAATTCAAATAAATTCCAAAAAACCAGGTTTTGGAAAGAAAAAATCAGTTGAGGACGTGGTAACACTTGTGCCAACAGCACAGGCCACACTAGCGAAGTATGAAAGAACAAACAACTTGTGGGAGCACAGACAAAGGTCTACTAGAGCCTACTCCTACTACTACTTCTTCTTCCTTGAACGACTTGAACCAAATATGCCTTCCAGTTTAAATATGCACACAGGCAACCACAATCCAAATGGTGATAGATAGATAGCCAAACTTGGATCTAAGAAAAACTGTTACTTACATTCAGAGAGAAGTCAGCAAAGTTTCAGACTTGTGTCATGCCATGGAACAGAGCACAACACAAAGGATTGTTTTTGTCAGAAGTGCGTTTTTAGGTTGCAGAATGGGAACTAAAAACCAAAATAAAGTCACAAAACTCAAGTCACCAGGGACAGATAAGTACAGTACAATACCATAGTCATAAAACCATTCAGAAACTTATTAACTCCTATTATATCTAGCACTTACAATCCACAATTTTTTGCCAAAATATTTCATTATTTCAAAATAAAAGGGAGATATACTGTAGTAACACCACTAATCGGTGCAGGATGAAGGGTGGAATCTCTCCTGAGTGACAATTGTGTATCTATCAACAAGCAAGAGAGAGACTGATTAATTTACTGACTCACATATTGTATTCTTCAAGCTAAAACATATCAGAAGAATTGATAGACCTTTTACACCTAATAATGACCATAATACTTTCTTCTTAGAAAGAAAATGATGGTGGAGTTTTGATATCATTTATCTGTCTGATGCTGAGTGCCACAGTCCAGAGGAGTGTGGAGTAATTGGGTTGCTTGCAAACAACTGCCGTCTTTTCAGTCACAATTGAAAGCAGTAGTAAGAAGCTCTTTCCCTGTGTAAAACAACAGTGCCAACAACATTGAGTAACACCTTGCACACTCACATTTGAGAAAATCCAAGAATGTTTAGCTACGACCATGAGTGTTAATACTTTATTTCAAAGAACTATTTTCAGTAGATGGGGGAGGGGCAACATCCACATTCAAAGATCAATGAATCCAAAAGAAAGTAAGTGGTGTTGGAAGGTTATATCCCTTTTACCCCAGTTTTGGTGTAGAAGAAGATAGGTACAAGCTTGAGGGTGTGTAAAGGAAGCAACTGTCTTCATCATGTGAAGCTCTGATCTCTGCCCAACCGGCAGAGAAGTTTGACAAAGCAGCAAACTTCCTTGCCTAAAGAGCTGCACAATTAGTCTTGAACTTTTTGGAGTTCCAACTTAAAGGAAACTCCTTTCAACTTTTTTGTTGTTTTGAAACAAAAGTTGACTGCCTAACCAAATTGGCAAAACCTTTAGAACTAAAGTAAGAAGCCATGGGCATTGAGGTTGTGTACATTGAGAACTCAAAAGATGGCATACAATGCCATGATCCTGGAGCAGGGTGGTGCAACGAGTTCCTCTACCCAAAATCTGGCATTGCAAACTCTTTTACAGCCCCAAAAGTATGTAGTAGAGAAGTGAAATTGGCAAAGCAATTAGCATCCCGAATATCACCCTGCCATTTCAACAACATAGCTTCACTTAGTTTTCCCTCTCATTCTATCCTAAGCTGCCCATCTAAGAGAGTCAAGAACAGTTTTTTCTGCTTCCATTGGTCTCTTGTCATCAAAGATGTTTCATTATATATCCAGGAATATCAAAGAGTGTGCAAGTGCTTACGCTGTACTAAGGATATCTGGATGTACATTGTACTCCCTTGCAAACACAAATGGAACAATGCCTTGAGGTAATGCAGCCTGTTTCAGCACTCACACCAACTTAGACTACATTGAGAACAGAACTCAAAAAGTTTCTATCCATGCTTTCCTTAGGTCAATGGCATTTAACATCAGCTGACACAAAAAAACAATGTAGTGGCTGAAAATACAATAGATGACACATGTACCTAAGCCTGTGCTTAGGTACCATTTGTCTTTGCTACTAATCTGCCTTCAGAATATAGACCTAGCAACTAGAGAGGTGGGATAATGAGTTTGTAATACCTGCACTATGGACACATGCAGACTGACACCTCGGAGGCCCACCAAGAGGGATGCTGCTGCAAACAATGCAGGGCCAAGGAGGAAACGAAGCCCCATTCCAACAATAGTCCAATAGGTTCCACAGACAAGAATCCGCTCTTGCAATCCCATGAACAGACCTATCAACACAAAGAAAAAAGAAATTCCATCAACTCAAATTCCAACTTACAGTGTTTCTGACCTTCTGGAGAGTGATTGATACCCTTGATATAGCGTCAAATGTAAACATGCAGTACAGACTACACAACCACATCTAAAGAATCACAAAAAGAGCTACACAATCCTGATGTGAATTTGATCCAAACTTGTCAAACTTGTGCATTTGATGTGAATTTGACAAGCATGACCTTAGTGGCATTGGCATGTTAGCTGCTAGAAAGTCACAAGAACTAGTAATGGGTGTTAAAGATAATGGAACAATTTCTCCTTAATTTTGCAAAGAGCAGTTGCAAAAATGCTTACCAAGACTGAACATGGCCATCCCAAGACCAGCATCAGACAGGATGTGCACAGAGTTGTACAGTATAAGTGGCATTTGGAAATGCCATCTGCACAATCCAGGGGAAGGAAGAAGAACAATTCAGTGAGATGAAAATGAAAAGATAATTATTTGCTTTGTACCTACATTCGGGCTGTAAGAGCAAATCTTCTAGAAACCTGAAAGGACACTTGACTGATATATACCTTCTGCAAAACACCGGTTTACCTGAAGGCAAGAAGGGACCAGACTACTCCAACAATGCTGGAGTACGTATTAGGGTTACGAATGAGCTTGCGAAATGTCATGACAGAGATGAGCTTGACCATCACAATTGTAGGAGGCATGTCTTTCTTGTTCTCCTCATCCTCGTCCTCTGGAAGCTTAGGTCTTAGTTCTGTGGTTGAAGTGGAGCCAAACTTGTCAAACCGTGGACCGCTTTTATCTATATCCTCCACCTTGAAATTATGCCTGTTTCCGAAGCTGAAGTCCTCTCGTGAGTAATCATCATAAGCTTGTGCTGACCTTGGATCTGGCAAACCTATTTATCAAAGTGCCAAAGAATTAGATTGCCTGGAGCAACGATCTCCGTTCAGTTTAAAAGAGAGTCATCAGGAGAATTCTGGAATCTGACCAAGCTCTTACAGACATGTGCTGAGGTTCAATCTTCAAGAACCCATTATCTGGACAAAGGAAAGATGACAACAATGGCAACACAGTACCTACCCAGCCAGAAAAGGAAACCTATCAATCTGCACAAACTTGAACACAATTGGGCTCAAGAATCAGATGCCCAGAGATACGATTTCTTCAGTTTGAAAGAACACATCAGGAGAATTGTGGAAGAGGATAAATTTTCTCACAAATCTGCTCAGGTTCCTGCTTCAAGAGAGAGACTCCAGAGACAAAAGACAAAAACAGAGACGCTGGAGAGAGACATGAGAAACAGTGACACAGACAAGAAGTTCACTCACCAGCTCCTGCTGCGTCGGAAGCATTGTCGGATTGCGGATGCACAAGCAGGCGCACCTCCTTAGGATCAAAGTCATGATGTCGCAAAGGGCTGTTTCCCCCAAACACATGCAATCCTCCCCCATCCGCCGCCACGGGGGAAGCACTGGCACTCCACACGAACATGTGAAGCTCCTTGGCGGCATCCTGGTCTCCTCGTACTCTAGCGTCCGTCAAGCGCCTGGGTGAAGTTCTTGAGTCCATGGCAGGAGGAGCTGCAGCAAAGGCAACGGTAGTGGTCCCTGCTGCATCTCCAACTCCATTACTTGCAGCATGCGGCGGTCCAAGAACAGCAGCTGCTCCTCCTCCTCCTCCGTGTGCTGCTCCCGATCCCGCCGGCTCATGTCCTCCGCCTCTGCCATGCATGCGTCCTCCAGTCGCTATAGCACCACCTCCTCCCCTATATAGCGGCGGCGCAAATCTCGGCGAGTTGTTGATCATCGTTGTCCCCTTGGGATACGTATGCACTACTTCCTTGAAGCTTTCTTCATTGAAATTGGAGGTTCTTGGCGTAGGAGCCCTGGAAGATTGCAGCGAGTACACATCCGAGGACGTGAAGTTGGACTGGCGACGAGTGGGGCTCTTCCCGGAAGTCATGAGCATCATGCTGTAGAACTCCTCATTGTGGTTGAAGTTGGAGTCACGGGGAGTCGGATTCCTTGAAGAATGCAGACTGTAAATCTCCGCTCCAGTCAGATTACTAGGCCGTGGCGTCAAAGCTTTGGAGCTCGGCGTCAGGACTCCCATGGATCGGCTAGAATGCACTTGTGTGCCGGACTGCATGCTAGTAGTAGGAGAGCGCACAGACACAGACCTGCGCACCGTGACATGCAGTTTTCCATCATCTCCAAACGCTGTTTCTGTGAGCACCGGCTCTCTTGTCCCGTCCAGCGAGATGACATCAGAGTCGACTTTAAAGCTTGCGATGGAGCCTGCCGTGTCCGGGAATTGCTCCATGATGAGGATCCTTGCAGCGCGATACTCGTACATCACAAGCAGAAGAGTATACCAGATGATGCATTGTAGCACCACTGCTTGCACCGTGAGACTGCCAGGACCTGCGCCATACATGGCAGCCAGAAGCGGCGTCCCCATCACCAGCGTGTTAGGAATCGTCCCCAGCATGAAGATGGTGATCATCCAGTCCAGAGAACCCGACTTGGCGTACCGCACCCAGAGAGCGAGCGCGAGAAGAAAAGCGACCTTGGAGACTGCATCGGCAGCGATGAAGCGGAAGTTCATGGCATAAGGATCATTACCAGCGATGAACTGGAAAGACAGCAACGGCACGGCGAAGATGGAAACGAAGCGATTCACGCCCATACATTGTTGCGGTGTTAGGATCCCCCACCATTTCACGGAGCCGTAAGCAAGCATCATCGCCACGTACAACGGCACCACCGCACTGAGCACATTGTACAAATCACCTCCCGTTATCATCTCGAAAAAAACAAAGAAAAAGGAAAGCTTCCGTTCCTTGGTTTGTTCAAGTCCCCGGGATAAACAAAAGCTTGCAAGCAGTGCTCGTCCGCCTGGTCTTCCTGCTTGACTGGGGAACAGCTACAAGAAGCCGCTATTGCTGCTGTTGCTGCCGTTGATCTTCTTCTCTTGATGCAATGCAAGAGAGCTATGAAGCCACCGCCGAGTCTGAGACTGTAAGCTGAGATCAGTTGCTACTGCCACTACATTCAAGAACAAAACAATTAGACAACAGTCATGAACACATGTCACCTCCGAGGCATCGAATTGTAGAAGAAGATTTCCGCTGTCTGCCTTTCGACCCTGCAGCAGCAGCAGCATTTGCAACCAGTCTATATGATATATGAACACCAAACACAAGGCGAGACGAGACGAGACGAGAACAAGACTTGTACTCACTTCGGCAATTGGCCAAGTCCTCCTCCTCCTCCTCCTCCTCCTCCTCCTTCTGTTGCTGCTGCTCTTGCACAGCTGCCTACTGCTGCTACCGCTGCCACGAGCTCAATCAATAGCAGCTTGGGCAAGAACAGTTTGGAGGCAACAATTACACAAGACGCGTCTCCTGCCTCAACAACAACGTTATAAGATGATGGCAGGCATATTGTAGTTAGTCTTTGAGAGAGAAGAGAGAGGAGAGGAGAGAGGCAAGAGGAGAGAGAGAGAGAGAGAAAGAGCAAATTTTTGGGTTAGGGTTTAGTATGAGAAATATTGGCCAAAGTTAACCACTAACCATGAGGGGTGGATGGTGGGGGTGGCCAAATAGATTTTCCCTTTGGATTTCAGTTCACTAGCTAACCACATTGGTTAGCTAAATTGTTATGTTGCTAACCTTATTCTTGAAAATAAGGTCACAATACAAAGGAAGGAGAAAAAAATTCAAATAGAACCGTCGGTTATTTAAAATTTCAAATAACCGCATGCTAATAGATGTACATTGTCACCTATGTACATACCATGATACGATACAAAACATATTTTGAAAGTGTTAAAAAATATATTTTTTAAAGCTTTTATATAATTGTGAAATCTAGGATTTATGGAAATTTTTATTATGTTTTCAAATTCAAGCAAGTGTATATTATGTAATGAATATTGAGAAGGTAATTTGAAAGCCTAAATTACATGGGATGGCAAAAGCATGTGATTAAAAGTGAAATTGTAATTAGATATGTGGCCAAATAAATAAATTATTAAAAAATATATACCAATTAATCGATCACAAGAACTAAGCAAATATTGAATGATAGCCAAAGACACCATTTGAATCTCCATTGCATAATCAAACATATTCAATTTTTTCATCAACAAATTTACGGAATAATAGTATACTAATTTTTCCACCCAATTCGCATTTGGAACCCTTGACACAATTTATAAAAAATTTAGAATTTAAATAACATTTTAAAAAAATTCTTGCATCTAAGGTTTGTACAAATTATAATTCAAATTTCATATTAGAAGAAGTAAGTATATTATCAATAATCAATGTCCACTTCACCGATTATGGCAAGTTTTGTAAATAGAAATTACCAATTTTTGGCAAAAATCTACACAGTTTTGCCAAGAGCATCAATTTGGGCCCCACCCCCCCTATGGGACACGTTGTGAGAACCGGATCCGGCGGGTATCAGGCAACTAGGATACCCGCCCACACTGGCCGGCCTCAAGTTACTAATAAATGCTACAAGAACATTGACGGCAGGATATTAATAAAATGCCCCAACATTGGCCCCCAAGAGTTGCAAATTTGATGGTATCATTTTTATTTTATTTCGGCCTTGGGCCAAATAATACAAGGCCATAAAGTTCGGCATTTATTATTAGTAACTTGGGGCAGATTGAAAAGATTTTTTTTTTTTTCTATGTCAGCCTTGACTCCTAGCATAAAGCCCTTTGGGGGGGGGGGTTGGATTTGTTAATTTCAACTTTTGCACCAATAGGAATGCTTGATTTGAGTTGAACCTTGGCCTTGACTCCTAGTGTAAAGTGGGCCTTTGGATGAAAAAGTGGTAACCCATTCGGGTCAAATGTTGACCGGTGTTAACGGGTTATGGAATTTTGAGCTTGTTATCAAGTCGGTTATTAATAACCTACTATCTGCTGGTTATTACATTTTTTTAAAATAATTGATTAAATTGATAACTGCTGGGTATTGAAAATTATTTTTAAAATCTAATAACTTGCCTAGATGATTTGATTCTCATGAAAGTAGGTTTATCAATCTTTAAACATTAATATAATTTTTTTAAATAATAATAATAATAATAATTTTAATAACAATTTTAATTCAAGAAAACTTTAATTGGTTAATAATTAATTAGCAGGACAACCAGTGGTTATCAATTGGTTATTTGATAACCTGCTCTTAGGCATAATTTGATGCTTATTATTATTCACATTGTGATGATAACTTACTTGGCAACCAAAAAATTGATATTGATAACCTATGTGATCCCGAAAAAGATTTTATTTTATTTTTTTTAAATCCCTACATGGAAGTAATTTGTTAAAAAAAAAGAAGCAAGAAAAATTATAGTACCTTTATCTTTCCTTCATCTGCTTAAATATCAATTTTATTTTATTTTTTCATTTTTTCATTCTGACATAACAAACAATAGAATTTCTAGAACTTCTGGCATTGCGGACGGCTAATTTTGAAAAAAAAATCAAAAAAAAAAAAAATCTACTGAAAAAATTGAATTATTGCTGGAAAAACCAGTATGCATGAAAATAAATAAATTATTGCTGGAAAACCAGAATTTACTGAAAATTTTAAATTATTGCTAGAAAAACCAGAATTTACTGAAAAAAATTTAATGTTTGCTGCAAGAACCAGCATTTACTGAAAAAAAAAATTATTGCTGGGAAAAACCAGCATTTACTGAATTTTAAAAAATTATTGCTAGAAAAACCAGTATTTACTGAATTTTTTTGAATTACTGCTGGAAAAAAACCAGCATTTTCTATTTTTAAATTAATTATTGCTGGAAAAGCCAGAATTTACTGGGAAAAAAAACAAAATGATTGCTGGAAAAATCAGCATTTTACTGAAAATAATTTAATTATTGCTGGAATGGTAAAATCTACTACTAGCCTACTACTTGTTGGGTAATCAGGCAACAGTTCTGGTTACCCAATTGCAAATCTGGGTTGAACTATAAGAGAGAAAAGCCTGGTGCTAACCCAATTGCAAATGTGTGGGGGGAGCAACTGAGCAGACCCAAGATGAAGCTGGTATGTGTGTGTGTGTGTGTTATAGTTAGTGTTAGGCCTATCCATCCTATTGTGGATCTGGGATGGAGGACAGACTGAACCCAGAATCAAGGCCACAGAGACACAGAGAGAGAGAGAGAGAGAGTATCTGTCAGCATTACATATAGTAAAGGACATCGTGAAGCATCATTTCATCCATCTGTCTCGTGTAGGAAGAAAAGGAAGAGGGATTGAGTTCAGTTATGCCATCATCATCATCATCATCATCAGCATGTTGTGAGTGTGTGTGTGTGTGTGTGTGTGTGTGTGCACAACAACTGTTCATTAAACTTCATGTTATTACTTTTTTTTCAATTCAAAAAAACACAAGTTACAACAACAAGAGTACAAACTACTTTTTGTTTGTTTGCTTTTGAGAGATGGAAAGAGGGGAGCCAGAGTGAATGAATCAACAGCCACCAAGCTCACCATCCAATGGAAGCCTCTTATTATTATTATTGCTCACTTGTGGATGAACTCCAACGTGAGTTCATGCCAAGTTTCATCTTAATGAACACATCCTCTACACCATTGGTTTTCACTTATTGGGGGCCATTTAGGAACCCAACTTGGGTCCAATTCTTCTCAAATAAACCAAACTAGAAAGGGGGGCCTGGTTCCCACCTAGCTCTAGAATTGGGTCCTAGTTTTCCAATTAGGTTCCAAGTAATTGGAACTAGAACTAGACCCCAAATACTCACACAACACTCATTCATACCGTGTAACAAACCCAAAGTTTTTTGGGGTTTCTTCTAAACATTATAAATATTGTGTGGCCTTTGATGTTGAAAACACGCATTGTATATTAAATAAATTTTGGAAAGGTAAATACTCTATGCCTTCTTTAGACGAAGTTTGAGATCCGATTTCCATTAACAATTGGTTTTTTTCTAGTTTTATTGAATTATCAATGATAAAAATGACTCAAAATTCAATATCACTAGCACCTTAGGTGTAAAACAAATTGAAATTGCTTCCATGCAAGCTTACTCATCAAGTGCTTTTTCAACAATAGCAAGATCATTCCCTTATTTTCAATATATATTTTTAATTTTTAATTTTTATTAAAATTTCATATGAAAAGAATATTCAAAATTCAATAACTCCTACATGATAGGTCTCTAAAGCATTGGAAATTCACCTTGGTACACCCCTTACTCATCAAGGGCTTTCCAAGGGTACCCAAGAGCACAACAAGGAGCTCCATTGGTTAGGAGATCTCTATGGGAGATAAAACATGACAAATACACAACTTCCTCAATAGATGGGGATACTATCCTTAGACTCCCAACTCCAAGTTTAACCTTTCTTGGGCTAACTATAGTTTGTACAAGGCTTCCTCAAGAGGATGAAGGTATACTAAGTGTAAGTGATGGTTCACCTTGACCATGTAGGGTGGCAAAGATTGAATTAGTTGATCTCAAGAACCATTTTGATTAAGGGTGATTCTTCAATGAATGGCCCAACCAAAATATGTGGAAGACTATTAACATTTAACACTTTATTTTAATCAAATTTTCTTCTTTTTGTGGACAACTTCATTATTTAGGGTTTAAGGAAAAGTATAACTTTAATGCAAGACAATTTATCACAATACCTTTGAGCACCTAACTCACCACAAGTAGGCTAAGATGGAATCTAATCCCCCAAAGATATTTGCCTTTAAGTTCACGTTTTAGTGTTTTACTTTCCCTAACCCACCACCACTTGTATAGCTTATGTTCTCTTTGGATTTTAGTCCTAAGAATATTAGGTCCGGACTTGTTCCTTGTTGCTATTTGTTTGGGATTGAAGTCTTTCTCGTATTTTGTGTATAGCTTAGCTTATGTTCTCCTTTCATTTTAGTCCTAAGAATATTTGGTCGGGACTCCTTCATTTCATTGTTATTTTGTGTTTGAGATTGGAAGTCTTTCTCGTATTTTGAAGTTTGAAATTTTAGGATTTGGGAACTTGCTTGTCCTTGTCCCCGATACAAAAATATCAAAGTTTAAACACCAATATTCTCTCAACTTGATTTTTATTTTTTTTTAAATTGTATGTGAAGAACTCACTCACTCCCTATTGTCACTTAGGAGAGATTGGGGCTCATTCACTCACCTTAAGCTTGTTTTGGATGCGGTAAGACACTCAAAATAGACACATCCAAAATACCATAAAAAAAAACACAAAGTGCACAAGTTACTTTTAGTGTAATGGATGGAAAAACAAAAAGGGGATATTTTACACTCGGTTTAGCTTCATAACCACCATGTGATGAAGTACCCGATAAAAACAAATTATCACGATTATTTGAGTTGTAGTGCGGATGAGCTCATGCTATTTTGGTCCAACGTTTATTTTAATCCGTGTATAAGTTAGTTGATTGTATTTTGGGTCGCACACTTTGAATGAATAAATT
>Ga0209611_10001188_pt1 | contig 43504 bp, 28 predicted proteins | sample S1TSphgellanicum_3_FD_187693 | JGI IMG/M metagenome (GOLD analysis project Ga0209611, IMG submission 187693) | Host-associated microbial communities from peat moss isolated from Minnesota, USA - S1T2_Fc - Sphagnum magellanicum MG (SPAdes) (version 2) | ecosystem: Host-associated > Plants > Peat... | reverse complement strand
GCGAGAGACCATTGGACAGAGAATAAACAATACTGTCATGTGCTCGGTGCCGAGCCCGTCCGATTCTAAAGGACGTTGCTTTGGGGGTGGGGGGCGGACGAGGAGGGGTCCGTTAGTGGAGACATATTTTTTCACACTGAGAAATGGGGCCTTCCGGCTGCACTGAGCGCCCTTCTTTTTCTTTTGGGGGTTTACTTTCTCCGGCAAATATTTGTTTCAAGGAGTGATGAAAAAATTGGAGATAAGGCACACTAACAAGGGAGGGCTTGGGTTTGTAAGGTCTCTTATAAGGTTTATAGGGTCCCTCAACCTTGGGATGAATGGATGAATAAGTGGATGGATGGATGCCTCCTTCCTCCATATTTTAGCTGAACTTTTATTTTAGCTTCGACTTAGTGAGTGTTCCAAGTTTGAAGTAACCTTATGACCACTTGAAATGTGCGCCACTTGAAAACCGTCTGTGCCTTGCAGGAAAGGGTTATCACTAGTTTTATGAAAACTAAGCAAGATAGATGGGTATTGGTCATAATGTTTTTTTGTTTTATTTAATTTGAGCCTAATTTTACCTAGGCAAGTATGATATTTGGAAAATCCAATAAAGTATTTTTTCTTCTATTGTTTACATAACACACAATAAAATGAGACAACAACATTTATTAACATGTAAAAGGTGCTTTCTTAGAAGTTTTTTGACATGACATCACAAAATGTAATTCTACTTTAGACCAAAATCTTTCAAATGACACAAAATTTCTTATACATCCAAATCTTTCTTGAGATTTTCATATTTGCAAATATATCAAAAAAGTAATCAAACATTGATTAAGACATGGAAATGACTACCAATAATGGTAACTTTAACATTGGACATTTCAATTCCTACACAATTGATGAACAATTTGTTTTGGTCGATTTGATATGACTTGTTTTGGCACAGTTCATCACATATAAATTCAGCTATCAAGACAATTGTATTTGATCTTTTTCAAACCCAACTAAATAGTTTGATTTGTGAAAGCTTAAGCTTTTACTCCTTTTACTTAACATGAGACAAACCTATGAACACAATTTTAACAACTAAGACTAGACATGCAACCATTGTAAAAAATATAGTGCTTTTTTTTAAAATTTATAAATAACATATTTATTTCCAATAATACTATCCTGTAATTTTATTGAAGTTATTGTTGGTTCATCTTATCATATTTCCATTGTTTTAAAGCAATAAATCAAGTGGATTGATTGTTGATTCTAAACATCTAAATATCTCACTTTTCTTCGAAAGCACCCAATCCAAGATATCAACAAATCTAGTTATGTTCTGTTCTACATTCTACACACCCATCACATACTCAATTCAACTTCTTCCTCTCTTGTCATGATTTACAAACTTGTCATTACTTCAATATTTTGTTCATTTTATGTTCATGGATTCCATTGTGACAAATGTTGTCACATAGTCATTTTTTGCAAGATTTTAAGGTTTGTAATTGACTATATGACTAAATAAAAATGATTAAAATGAAATTTGACATTGCAATTTCATATATGATATAATCACTTTATACGAGTTTTATGAATAGTTTTTGAATTGTTACAACACAATGAATTTACAAAACAATTACTAAAAATCTTGTCCTCATCTAATTAATGAATATGGACTGCATACACCTACATCAATACTCATAATAAATCTTTAAAAAATTGTGTGTATTCTTGACTTCAATGTTAGAACAATCTTACACATGCATTCTCTAACTATTGTTTGATCTACCCCACTTCCAATTGCACTAAGTCCTTGAGTATCATTCAACAAATTAGAAAAAATTCATGTGCAATTCTAAAACCTTCCCTTAGCTTTTGTATTAAATATCAATCCTTGTACAAATGCCACATATGTATTATACAAATATGCATTTCAATCAACAAAAAACAAAAAAAAAAAACCAAACCAGATTTATGAGTAAACAAGTTTCTACATTCATATGTTTGTTATAATGATCGAACTAGTTTTAAAAACAACCTAACCACTTACACTCTAAACCTTAAACCCTAAGATACCGAGAATCAAAATGGAACCTTAGAAGGTAGTTACATGTTGCAATTTGTAAGGAGGAACACATTCACGCCACGCTGCACTTTTCATTTAACAAACTCAAAATTCAAATCTCAGAAGTGACACATCTTCTTCCACCTTCTAATTTCTGCAATATCTCAATGCTTCATTCAACCCCACAGATCATGTATCTACACACACTTTCCTTTCCTTTCCTTTCCTCTCCTGACTCAAAGGACTCTTGGAGGTACCAAAATCTATATTTGAGGAGTGGACTACATTATGAGATTTACTCCGTCAGGTAACCAAAACTTTTTCTTGATTTCTCTCAATACATAATAAAATACCTCTTTACAGTTGGATTTAATCCACCTCCTCCATGCGGCTACCTTCATCTACATCGTCTTCTAGGGTAGGCATGTCAGCTTCTTCCTCTGCAACAGCTGATGAATCCTCATCAATACTCAGACCAAGCTTGATCATGCGGTGGATGCGGTTTCCAAAGGTGTTGGGATCATCCAGGCTAAACCCCGATGTCAACAATGCTGCACCCCAGGATATAACAGAATGGTCAGAAAATTAGGGGAAAGGGATAATTAAACAAGAACAAGAATGGTCATGCATTGCCCAAGTCAACTAGGAAACCCTAAAGAAACATTAGAGTAGATTATCTGCACTACTATGAATAGGTCTATCAGTCAGCCACATATATTTCAGTGACAAAATCATGAACCAGTTTTGCAGGGAAGTAAGCAACAAGCTGTACATACCAGTTTCAAAAAGTAACAGCACTAAATCCTTGACTGTTTTGTCAGATTTGTCTACATCCACACGCTTGCGCAATTCAATCATGACAGGATTCTCAGGATTAATTTCCAGCGTTTTCTTGCTGCTCATGTAGCTGCCCATGCTGTTATCTCGAAGTGCTTGTGCCTTCATAATGCGCTCCATATTTGCAGTCCAACCATATCTACACATCACAGCCGTCCAGCAATCCACATTACATACATCAAGCACAAGTTTCTCAAATCATCTGGAGTAACCAGAAAGTCAGCAATTTAAGTTACACGAAAACAAACCAGGGACCGAAACTTACTCGCCAGTGACCAAGACGCAAGGTGAATCCACAATTCGGTCAGAGACCTGGACCTTCTCCACTTTGTCTCCAAGAATTTCCTGCTCACCCAGGAGACATAAATTGACCTTGAGTCATCTTCCCACAGAGCAAAATATCACTGTGGGCAAACACAATACCAGCTCCAAGAAGCTTTCATATGCTATTTACACTTTTGATCCATCTGAAGGAAATAGGATAGTATCACACAATGGACAAACTCAGAACCACCTGAGGGCAACCCATTATCAGTGACATTTAAATTACATACACACACCTTTATGACTTTGCAAAGAGGCTCAAACTGAGCTTTTGTCTCCTCTTTCTTCTTCTTCTCCTCCTCAGTCTCATCCAATTTCAGACCCTCTTTCGTAGCAGACACCAATTTCTTGCCATCGTACTCCTTCAATTGTTGAACTGCATCAGCAAAGCAAAGTATGAGATTTGATGCCATACAGAATATAATAGAACAACCTCCAACATCATTCAAGTTCATATGATGACCCTAATAATAACCAACTAATCGGTAGAAACAAAGAAAAATCTTCCACCAGAGCTCCAAACACAATCCCAACATTAGCATCAATCTCCTTCCACCTCGGACATTTCATCCCTATAAAATACAATTGTAGCTCATGAAAGACATAAAGAGCAGTGTCTAGATTTGCAAGTTTGATACCTACCTGCATACTCATCAATGGGATCAACCATAAAGAGAACTTCTAGACCTCTTTTCTTCAGCTTTTCCAAGAATGGAGAGTTCTCAACTGCCTTTCGAGACTCTCCAGTGATGTAATAGATATCCTTCTGTCCATCTTTCATGCGGGTCACATAATCCTTCAGGGATGTTGTTTCTTCTCCTGATTTAGTGGATTGGTACCTCAGCAAATCTGTAGAAAAGAGCAGCATGATCAGTAAATAATTAAAATACCAGCTGCCATCACCTAACAATGTTGCAGTAGAATGGATTAGCACTCCAATTTACAGTGAAAAAGCTACCAAGTGAAAGGAGATACCAGCAAGTTTGGCACGATTTTGAGAATCCTCATGGATGCCAAGCTTCAAGTTCTTTCCAAAGGCCTCATAGAACTTGGCATAATCCTCCTTGTTCTCAGCAATCTCATTGAACAACTCTATACACTTTTTCACTATGTTTTTTCGGATGACCTGCAAGCGAAAGAAAATCACTATCAGGCTCCATATATACCATCATTGAAACAAAAGGTGACAAACTAGCATCCTCAATTAGGATATTAAAAAGCAGACCATTGCAAGCACAAACCAAACAGCCTTGTCAAGGCTTCCATGTGAAAATGCATTCTGCATTATACAGAGTTCTTGAAGAATTTGAAGTACAACTACCACAAATTGGATCATGTTCACAACTGGGAATCAGAATTCAGTGAGACAAACCTTCAGAATTTTGTTTTGCTGAAGCATCTCTCGTGAAATGTTCAAGGGAAGATCCTCAGAATCTACAATGCCTTTCACAAAGCCCAAATACTCAGGGATGATCTCCTCACAGTTGTCCATGATAAAAACGCGTCGCACATACAGCTTAATATTGTTTTGCTTCTTGCGCCCATCAAACATATCAAAGGGGGCCCTCTTAGGAACAAACAATACTGACTTGAACTCCAACTGCAAAAGCAACAGTAAACCAGTCAGGATCCTCAAGAGTTGAGTACATCAAAGAGAGGACATAATTACTGAAATTGAGTAGCTTCATCAAGATACAAGATGAAAAACCCCATTACCTGCCCCTCAACTGAAAAGTGCTTGACAGCCAGATGCTCCTCCCAATCATTTGTCAAACTCTTGTAGAATGCAGCATATTCCTCCTTGGTAATTTGATCTGGTGGCCGCATCCAAATTGGCTTCTGCTTATTTATTAATGCCCACTCATGTGACACTTCCTTCACCTGCACATGCATATTGCAACATGTTACAAACCATTCACTCACCACAAAACTCAAATTACTCAGCTACATTATTCAATCATGGGCTTATGTTTCCCATATCTCAAAACTTCTCATAACCCATGTAACCCAGCAACGCATTCCAGTACCAAAAAGTACCTTCTTTTTCTTCTTTGCTTTGTCCTTCTCCTCATCATCATTGACCTCTTCAATTTTGCCTTCCTCATCATCCTTATCCTCTTTATCATCATCCTCATCATCTGACACCTCCTTCTCAGTTGTCTTCTCAGTCCACAGAGAGATAGGGTAGCTAATAAATTCTGAGTGCTTTTTCACCAAGTCCTTCAGTTTTCTTTCCTCCAAGTACTCTAGCTGGTCTTCTTTCAGGTACAAAACAATCTTAGTCCCCCGGCCCAAGTCCTCACCTGCAGGAACATAAACACATCAAAAACCTACACATTTGCATCCCTAGATAGAGGATAGACATCTCCCAGGCCAGAAAAAGTGCAGTGGGAATAGAGTAGAATCGAAGCTGAAAGACTACAATCTGCAGACAACCACCCAACAGATCAAACCATCAAACAATACATATGAGGCTCACATGCTGTTACTAGCACCTGCCTAGATCAGAAGACTCAATGTACAGGCAGTATGCATTAATGAAGGAAAACACATGCAATCCTGCACTAACGCTACTACAGTACACCCCAGACCCTCCAAGATCCGCACAGATGTTTATATTAGAGTTTTCTTAGAATATAATATTAGCACAATTAGGTTATCAGGACTATTCACTATTGAAGAGCATACTATAAACATGAAATGTCATACCCGTATCTCTCCGAACAGTGAAGGAGCCTCCAGCCTGAGACTCCCAGACATACTGTTCATCATCATTATGTTTGGTAGTCACAACAACTTTGTCTGCAACCAAGTATGCAGAGTAGAATCCCACTCCAAACTGTCCAATCATGCTGATATCAGCCCCAGCAGAGAGCGCCTCCATGAAAGACTTGGTTCCTGACCTTGCGATTGTTCCAAGGTTGTTCACCAAATCTGGAGACAACTCAACGACAAGGTTAGCCAGCCACTGAGCAAAAGGCACCATCATCAGGCATAGTAGCAGAGCAGATGAACACTGATATTGACTGCTGCAAATCTACCAATGGTAGCAAGACAACCTGCTGCAAGTCTACAGCTGTAGAAGCAATCCAAAGCAGCAACAAAACATTAAATCTAGGTACTGGACAGAAAAAAAAAACTCAGCCATGATATCAGAGTGCTGCCTCTCACCAGCCTTTGTCATTCCAATTCCAGAGTCAACAATTGCAATTGTATTGTTTGCCTTATCTGGCACAATGTGAATAAAGAGATCCGGCTGGCTTTCCAGCTTGCTCTTGTCTGTTAGGCCTTCAAATCGAATCTTGTCCAGTGCCTGTCATGCCATATACAAAAATGTGAGTGTGCAAGGTGCCGATCATCTTGTGACTATTCACATCTTATTGCAAGAAAACGAGTAAATGCACCTGTCTTCCACCTTAGGGGACACCCAGGATTGTGCTACACATCAGCCGCTACCATGTAGAGGAACACTAACAGGCAATTCCACGGGGATTCCTTGAGTACATCAGAACTCTATTAGATCGAAAAATCATGCAGTAAGAGGAAAAAGCTACCAGGCACGCAAAACAAGAGACATGAAAAACATACAAGTCTTAACAAACCATGATATGCAAAGTGGCAAACACGCTGCAGCAGTCAGAACATCAAAAAACGCATTTTTGTATCAGGTAGATTCAAAGGCGTTCAGTGAGGCCAAGGAGCAAAAGCATTCCAACATAGAGATTTTTGCGTCACCGACTTGTGCTCGCAAGGCTGTTGTACCACACTAAGGCACAGAAAGGCTTCTCGTGCATATTAACACTACCTTTTTTTCATTTCTTTTTTTCCTTCGCGTGGTTGTTATCTTTCTTTTGTCATGCACAAGGGAGATGATTTACCAGCGCGTACATATTGTCGACAATTGAAGGTCCTAGAACAAGTAATAAACAATAGGAGGAACAGCGACTTACATCAGAGGCATTGGAGATAAGTTCCCGAAGAAAGATCTCCTTGTTGCTGTAGAAAGTGTTGATGATGAGGCTCAGCAACTGATTAATCTCAGCCTGGAAAGCGAAAGTCTCCACGTCGCCTCCTTGCGGCTCTTCCACTACCATTTCACTTCCCTGCTGCTGCTGCTGCTCGTCCTCAGAGACGATCGCCATCACGTTCCAAAAACCCTCAAAGCAACAACCAGATAGTAACCAAAATAGACTTCAAAATGGCCCCCGGGAAGAAAAAACAAACACAAAATCCGCAACCAAAAGAAACCAAAAAAACTTGATCAAGTTAAGAGTGCACAAGACGCTAAAACTCTGCACAATAACACGAAAACGAACGAGAGCAATCGGGTCGAAGGAGAAGGCGCAAGAAAGGAGTGCAAAACGCAAAGGCAGAGAGACTGTGCGAGAGACAGAGACAGAGACTCTTTCAAGGAGAACAGTTTAGCACAGGAGCAAACAGAGGCCTACTCCTAGCCGTCCGATCCACGGAGACGAGAAAATCCTGGACGTTCGTAGTCTCGCTCTCCAAGGCGGGAGCCGCATACAGGTCGCTGCGCCGCTTCTAGTAGTTTCCACCGCCTCTTGACCGTTCGATCACAAGTCCAGTAATTGATGAACGGTCGAAAATAATCCTCCAAATCCCAAATTTATCCGCCATTTTTTTTTTAATTTATTTACTTTTTTTTATACTCATGTTCCCAATTCATCGGGAACAGAATACCCGTAATAACGTACGTTTGTTTTCTGTTCCCTAAGTTCCCAAGCGCTCCAGTGTTTTTTTTTTCAGGAATTTTGGATTGTAGTCAAAAGTGGCGATCATCCTTTAAGGAGATATAGAAGTGGCAATCATCCACAGGAAGATTTAGCCAAATATGGCTATGGAGCAGATATGAAGTACAAATCTTTGTAATCTGCCTTCTTTATTTCTGGCTACAAAATGAAATCGATCGAAATAAATATATATATAAATCTGGCGATTTTGACTTTTCAATTTTCTCACTTTTGGCGATTGAAAACCTACAAATTTACTTCAATTTCGAATCTGTAATATTAATTTCGTTTTTTTTTTTTTGGCGAAAATTTTCGCCTGCCAAGCTCTGTTCTGCCTTAATGTGATCCCCATCAGTTCCCGAAGGTTCTAATGAAGCGAACGAGACCGTTGCTGCCGTTCTCGAAAGTTCTGGAAAGTCCCCGACAATTGCAGCTCTAGAAAGTTCCCCCCGCACAGTAAAAAAAAACAAAACACTAAAAGTAAAATCAACAATAACCACGAACAAATTTTAACGTTCATTTTTTTTTTACTACCTACTAAGTATGGGGCTATTTGGATTTACCTACCAGTAACTTGACAGCTTGAACAAACTAATTATATTATTTGTAGAAATATTGAAATTTTTTAAATAAATAAAATTCTTTGCAAATAATTTTTAAAAATTGGTTTTTGGATATGAAATTATCAATTCTAATTAATTTAATTAATTAATTAATTAATTATCTGGCATGCATGTGTTGAAGCTGTCCATGTATGATTGGTTGGTAATGGTGGTTTTTTTTTTTTTTTCCTTCCAATTTCTATGACAAAAAATTTGAAAATACAAATTTATTGATTTTATTGAATTTTTAATTAAAATTTTATTTAAAATTCAATAAACTCATCTAAATGTAAGACACCACCACATTAACCTCACATATTTATCAACCAATATTATTAATTAATTGGGGGTGTCATAAGGTAAAGTTTGAAAATTTTATCAACAAAAGGGTCTTTAATTAGTATATATATATTAAGTGAAGTTTTGTTTTGGTGTTTTTATTGGTTATGGTAACATTTCATCTCCAAAAGTGGCTTAAAAAAAAAGTTGAATATCATTGTGTTTTGCAATTGCATGCATCAAGACACTAATTGTTTTGAAGCCCATGTCCTTTGGGTTTTTTTTTAATAATTTTTTAAAAACATATTTTCATTATATTATGTGTTTTTCATTATTTTCATGGTTTCATGTTTATGAATTTTATTTTAAACATATTGTAAATTATGTTAGGAAAATTATTGGTCGTAATTGAATGTAAGGAAATCTTCTAATGTTGTTGTGTTTTGGATTTTATTGTCATGTGAGATTCATAAGCATCATCCTTGACAACCAAAAAAAACCAAAACCTCCGAGTTTCCTTGTAATACTAAAGATATCCATAGAAATAATAATATAATTTCAAACAAATCCTTTAGTACAAGGGCAATTTCAGCACATGTTTACTAAATGATTATTAATTTTGAAATTTTCATTTTGAAAAAGATATATATTCTTGAATGTTCCAAAAAAATCTCATTTTCTTTCACAAAAATTTAGTCTTTGAAAAAAAAATTTTTTGAAAATTTCAGCATTTTAAAAAATAATATAATTTTTGTCAAAGCCACTAAGGTGTTATGGTCTCATGTTAGAGAAGATACTTGGATCAATGAATAAAGAGTGCCACAATATTTTAACATTCCCACAATAGTTACACTAGAAAAACACATAAAGACGCATAAAATTGTCATTTGTATTCGTATTAAAGGGAAGAAGATTTCAATCATCTTTGGTTTAGATAACATCCAAGGTTGTTTCTATCATCACGAATAATTAATTTGACGAGTTTGTAACACAATACTATGGATCCATTCACATTATGCAATGAAACAACATTATTGGTGGGAGCATTTGGCTTAACTTGATTTGAATTGTTAATGCATGGCCAACCATATTTTGAAAATCTAGAAAAATTTCAAAACCCATAATTGCAACTTTAAACATGAATTTTTTCTTAAGTAATTGATTGTTTAAATTGGGTTGATCAATGCATACTTGTTATGTGCACCACAAAGACAATGTCCATTTTGGAAGTGGTCATCTATGTCATCACATTTCTTGTTTGTCCCCTCCCTTTTACATAAGCTCCAATCACCCACTCTTCTCCATACCCAATGGTCCACCTTCTTTGCTTTTCAACTTCGTTTTGACATCCAAATTAAACTATTAATCAACTTTTCTACTATAGAGTTTTGATCAAGCAACAACCTTGTCCATGGAGTCTTCGACAATTGTTTCTTCCAATGCCACAAACATGACAATTCAAACATTGGGCACATCTAACAACTAACTTTTTACTCATGTTTTTAGATCAATGTTGATTTCTTCCAAGATGTATGCCCCAAGTTTTACAAGTTTTGGAAGTTTGAAGTACAAGTTTGTCTATGGCAAACATGAAATAAAACTACATATTTTAGCTAAAGGTGTTTAGTAGTTGGCCATGATTTGTTGTAACTCTTGTACATTCAAACTTATTATAAAGATTCAACTTCACAAAGTAAATAAAGTTGGAGCAAAGTTGTTAGAAAATGGGGAGTTTGATGATTCTTTTGATAATTCTTAATATGATGAGAAGAATTCACCAATACATTTGAAGCCCTTCTCCATGGGAAACACACTTAAATTGCTTATAATTTTCTTAAGATTTGGTTATGTTTCAAATTGAATCCAAAATAGGTGAATGTTGGATGAAAAGCATGTTCATTTGAAAATGTTACATGTTTGCACATTCCAAGCTTCATTCTACAATTTTGTATCACATCATGCACATTTGTGACAAGAAGAAAAAATTAAGATTCGCCTAATAAGCTAGCAATAAATCATTACAAACAAATCATGAAAAATAGTGAATTCCAATTGTTAGATGGAATGAAAGTAAAATAAAAAGCATATTATTTTCTTAGGAAATATTGAAAATTAACTAATAATAGGCCCAAATTATAAAGAATGGATAGTGCTAGGAGATTACATTACAAAAATCAAAAAATTACACATTATCAATAGATGATGGACATTATAAAATGCCTCCAACCCAAACACCACAATTCCCTTCAAAAGAATTCTTGTACACAAATGGTCACAAAAGCTCAAAGCTTTCAATGTTGCTTTGAAAACATGCATTTGTTGATGGAAACTAGAAATATGGTTATAAGAAAGAAGTAATCATCCATGCGTTTGTGCAGATATACTTCCACTACGAGGGAAGCAACAATTGTTAATTACTATGATCCTTTGCACATATACCAAATCTTTAATGGTGACATAGTTCACAATGAGCATATTGTGGATTGTGATTTGTAGCACATAATGCATGCATTCTCCACATTTGTGATATTTAGGATCTGAAAATTTCATTTACATACCCATTTTATGTGGCCTCTAAATGTTTTAGGTTGAAACCCAAAAACATAAGCATCTACTAGAATTATCCATGGCTTTTATAATAAGACTATCAAGAATCCACCAATGCACCCACATCAAAAAGTGAAAACACAATTTTAGAAAGAAAACATTAAAGCAAAGTTTGAACTTTTGAAGTTAAAAATGACAATTTACAAAAATCTACAAGTGACCATCAATGAACAAAATACAACGTGGGCACTAATGAATGACTTTTTCATAGGTAGCTTCCATGTGCATATGTTTTAATGTAAAACACACATTGATTTTTTGTTGTTAATTAAAAAGTCGTGTGAGGCTTCATCCATGTTGTTGGCTAAAAAGGAATTTAAAAAGAATTTTGAAAGGGGAAAAAAATTTAAGAAAGGAAAACATTAGAAAAACTAGGAAGGCACATGGAAAAATATTGGAAAAATGTCCATCTAATCTTTATCTGCTTGGCAAGCACATTTGCTTGTAGTATGATTTGATTCAATTGAATTTCCACAAATTGGTCCCTATTTATTGTTAGACTATTGGAATTTGCAACCAAATGCCCAAATGATCATATTTGGCAAGATTTTTTTAATTCGTATTTACCCATCGATGATTAGTTTATATGGAGAAACAATGGTTTTAATCACTTTAGCAAGCCCAATGATGTGTTGCCATGCTTTTAGTAGGCATACAACATCTAATGATAGTCTATGATGAACTTCTATCATGATGATGAAGCCCTCTAAGAGAGGATTTTTTTATTATAAAAGTAGGGTTTTTTAAAATTATAAAAGCAGGGTAAAAGTAGAACGCAACTTTATTGTTGAACCTAATGAAGTTGTGGGTTTCCAAATGTGTGATCATGAGTTGGTGAATGAAGGAGATTTGCTTCTTGCAAGTAGTGCAAAGAGATTTTTAAGGAAATTCAAAGTAAGATCATAGGTGGTTAAAAAACTTAAAACCACCAAAGACCATATGATGGAAAGGTAGCTTTTCCATGACATCAAGAATTTCAAAACAATGAATGACATAGGTAATGTTCATCTTTTATACTACATCTTCTCAATCTATGACCTAGTGGGAGAAATTTGCTCCAAATAGTTTTTTTTTTTAAGGGTAAATTAATTTAATTTCTCTTGGTTCCATAAAGATGATGTCCATTTAGATGTGATATCTATCCTTTAGCCTTTAAAGAAAGAGTTTTGTGGGGTTTTTGAGGTTGTTGTTTTTCACTTGGTTTTGCTAGTCTCATTTAATTTCAAAGTCCAAATCTCAGGGCGAAAAACAGAGCTTAGCCATAGCACACCATCTCTCTCATCAGCAGAACTGAGGAATTTGGTGGTCACATGGTTTCTATCCTCCAAAGCATCAATGGCTTCTCCTTGTGGGTTATACTTGATCACCATGGAATGTGCAGGTGGTCCAAAATCTGGCAATGGAAGACCACACAACAATTTGCATAACCACAAATTCTTTGCAAAGAAGTATTGTGGTGATGTTCGACGGCTGTGGAGTGCAACCCAGAAATCCCCTTCTTGTGTCACTCGGATGTTGTCTGGGTACCCAGGAACATCCGCAAACTCTTCCATGCTCCCTTTCTTCACTCCTTTCAACCAGTACTTCATGATCCTGAAGCAATCAAACCCAAAACATGTCAATTGACATTGCCCCCACCCCACTTGTGCTTATCATTTTTTCTTCTTTTTTCAAGAATTAGTACACAGCTGTTCATCATGAGAGAAGATGCATGGGATTGGGATGGAGCTAATTAAGTTCTAAGAGCATCTCCAATGGTGCTCAGTATGTAACTCTGAATAGTAAAATTAAATGTCTAAGTTTAGCTATTTTCTTCGGCAACTCCACCAATAAAACTGAAAATGGAACTGCATATACGTGGGGGACTACTAATAGCAAACCACCTGGACCAATCATTATGATCAACCAATTAGAAATACTGAGTGTCAGTCAGGTCCAACTTATTACACTCGTTTTTGGAGGTGCACAACTGTGGTGTGCCTTTTACCAGCCACGGCAAGCTGCACAAATTTGGTGCAGAAAGACCCATTTCCTGAGCTAAACTGGCACATTTTGACTTTTTCCCAATAAATTTGACTGTCTGGAGTCACATACTGAGCACTGTCGGAGATGCTCTAGGAGCAAGCTCCACACCCTTGCTCAGTATGTGGTCCTGCAACAATATTTCTCACATCCAAGATTAGTTATTTACTTTTTCCCAACTTCACCAATAAAACTGAAACTCGGACTGCAAAAAGTGAGGGACTACTAATAATATCAACCCACTTGGACCAATCAAACCATCTAGCCAATCAATAGCAGGTGTTAGGCATCGGTATGCCTTTTGCCAGCATCAGCATCATGTACAAAAATGCTGGGCCAATCAAAGCATGTACCCAATCAATAGCAGGTGTTAGGCATTGGTGTGCCTGTTGCCAACATCAACATCATGTACAAAAATACTGGGCCAAAAACCATTTTGCTGAGCCAAACCAGCATGTTTTGACTTTTCTTCATCCAAAATTTTGCTGTACAGTGCACACTTGTGGAGTTGCTCAAAGTACCTGCTTTTGGAAGTTAGAGAGACAAGAAGGAAAGTGCTATCCTTAGCAACAGCAACACCATTGGGGTAATACACATTTTGTGCGAGCACCGTAGTCTGTTGTGTGGAAGGCTCATATTTGAGCAGCCTTCCTGTTCTGTCCTGTTCAAATGTCAACACGTTACATTGTCTGGAGATCAAACAAACACCCACAAAGTTAACCACCCAACAACCACTCTTTTCAGCAGCAGCAGCCGATGAGCATCATCAATCCATGATCAAAGAAGACTAGAAGTCACTAGGTACAATTGGAAGTGAAAATGAATTTTTTTGTTCTCTTCTTCCCAAAGGCAACCAGCAGCACACCACTCTTGCAATGTTTTTGTTTCTTCACCTTCGAGGGCGGCGGCTGCTACTATCAGTGAAGTACACAGTCCCATTCTCATCCATGTCAAGGTCATTGGTGAACATGAAGTGCACCCCATCTGCCTCAGTGCTGACGGGATGCGCAACACCTCCTTGTGGACCCATGACAAGCAGCCCAAAGTAAGCATCAGCGATGTAGAGGTTACCGTGTGCATCAAACTTGAGCCCAAGTGGCCTTCCACAGATGTGCTCATTCTTCAAGGCAGCAGGCTTCCTATTGCACACACTGGTCCTGTACAAAAGAAGATTTCTGCAGCTGAGAAGTGATGATGGGTGATGGGTAAGTATGTCTATATTAAAGCCAGAGCTTGAGTGGGGATCAATTTCAGAGAGAATGAAGAAAGTAGTACAAAAGATACACACATGAGAGTGTACAGCAGCTTAACCTGATAGAGGAAGTGACACCAAAAGTTTCCCATCTTGCTCCATTCCAAAAGAGGATGCGTCCATCTGAAACACCAGTGTAAGGCCCAGCTCCATTGCTGTCGAATGCCAGGCTCTCTGGTCCCCAAACGTCAGTTACTGAGTGCAATTTTGCATGCACGAGCTTGTTGGCAGGATCAGCTGGCCATGCATCCATGTGTGCCAAGGGCCTCAGATCACTCACATTCCACCCTGACCAGTCATACTTCACGCCAGGGCGAAACACGGTTGGATTCCATGAGAAAATCAGCACTAGGATGCTGGTGCAAATGCCAATCCAGTATCTCCTATTAGAAGAGTCTTTGTCTGAGCCTTGTTGTTGTGTCATGGCACTCAGCATCGATTTTTTTTTCCTGGCTGTTTATGGATCGAACAGGATGATGATCACTACCAGACCAACCCGAATTGTAAAACAGAAACTGGCCTTCCTCCTCTTATTAGGCCACCACCTACACAACACACCAATGCCATGCACACACTCCCAGGTGCATAAAGAATGAGGCTTTTGGTGCGATTTGCATGTGTCTGGTGCATGACCAAAAAGTGATTTTGCAAAGTCTCAAAAAGAGATTTTGCTCTGATGTCACAAAATCCGAAAGGATGTGATAGACATTCTGTATGGTACGTTGGATGGTGTTGTCATGTGAGACTCATGAGAGTGGGTTCAAATTACCACCAGACCAAAATGGACAGGCCCCTCAGTACATATCACTGCAAAAGAATTGCATCATCTGCTACTTCATATGTAAAAGCAGAATCACAAAATGGGGATTCCCACAAAAAACACTAGACTTTGCAAGAGCAGAACTTGTAGAAGTCACGTATATATAGCCTACTGGACTGCATATCTGTGATCTGAATGAAATACTTTCACAGCGGCATTCCTGGAGAAAGTCCCATGTTTCTTACACCCAAGTACACAAAGTTTACGTGTTTCACACACCAACTGAAAACTCCCGTGTTTCTTTGACCCCAAAGTACAAGTTTGCAAAAATTTCACTCTCACTCCCACCTTCACTATAGTCATATTTAACAACATCTTGTTGGTAAAGTATCACTTTCCTTCTTCTTTAATTTTCTAGTTTTGTCCACACAGGTATTAACAAATGTGAACCAGTACTTGCTACCTGGTTGAAACATGTGTTAATCAAGTAAGAATCAATGGCAAAATGTAATTGCAAACGAAAACAGAAATAGAAAAGCTTTATTCTCAAAAAGCAAAATCAAGAAGATACAAAAGAAGTTCTATTCAACAGAATGTGCTCCTCACTTATGAAGATCAAGTTCATACGCAAACTAAATCCTAACCAGCCGGTATTCTAGGTCTAGTATGTAGCGAATATGTGTAGGGTAAGGCCTCAGGTTGAGGGCATTACCAGAAGAAGGGGCCACACAAGGTGATAGCTGAGTGCTGACCCACTTTTGGTAATCCCCTTGACCAAGGGCCTTACCCCATGTAAAATACCTGCAGGAATTTGCAAAGAAACAGAAGATACCTCCAAAGAACAGAATGCCCTGCAATTTCTCAGAAGTCAAATTTTGGTGTAGAACATGTCATCTGAATACACTGGAAAAAATTCCACGGGTACACTAACTAGTACTACTAGTAGCCTTCCCTTAACGGACATGTTGATTTGCACCAAAGTTTAACCACCTGCTCTAGAGTGTAAAAACCAGTGGATTCATTTTTCTTCCATGTTGAACTCAACAAAGGGTTTGCACTCATATCCACATGCATGCATGATCCATGTCCTAGAGCACTCCACCATGCAAACTTCTTATCCAACCCAGGAAAATTAAAGATAGTGAATGACTGTACAAGACCCATGAGAGTAGACGGAATTTCCAATGTAGGTAACCATTAAACAAATGGCAGCAAGAAACCAAATCTTGAGCTTTGCAAGCTTCAAATAGAGGCATCAGGAACTATGAGAGAAGTTGAAATTCCAGCATGAGTCATTCTGAATTTACATGGGTTTTGAGCACAGAGCATTTTGTACACTATTGCACTAAACCAGATATCGAAACCCAAGCAGCAGTATTATCAATCTTATATGGTACAATCTGGTCTTTGGAAATTTCTAACTCTCGTGAATGACAATGGGATAAACAAATGAATTTTTAAATTTTAAGAAAATTAAAAATCTAATAAAAAACATGCAATGATGTGTACTCAAAACTAAAGCAGAGAACTATAGCAAAGTTATACAATTTGAAGAAGGGAAGCCCACAAGAAGAGAGATTCTGATCCATGGTCAAGCCACACCCATCAACCTTAGAATCTTGATCGGCAGCTTCCCAAATCGTGCCTGAAATATTTCCAAGAGCTCACGTTACATGTTGTAGAATCAAATCATCAACTGGCCACCACCTTCCATTCCAATAGAAGAGAAAAACAGTATCACTGAGAGAAACAGCAAAGCAAAAAAATCGAAGTAATCAACAATGAGGAACAGAAGCAAGATGTGTTATAAAATTAGGGTTGAGATCCTTTACCAGCAGCAACATAGCAAGCAACACACTACCCATGACTGAGCTATGCAGGTTTCGTCCAAACACTAATCTTGTGACCTGCAAAAAAATTATGCAATACTGTTGATGTCATGGGTTGTAGTCTTACAGCTGGATAAGGCAAGCAGAACACACTCTACAGCTTAGGGTTTAGGCTTTAGAGTTCCAGAATCTCTCTCTTTCTACAGCTTTTGGAGACAGAGGTAGACCTGAGGAAGAATGGAAATGCCACCAATGCTGATGGCATCTGCCCAGAGCTGCTGAATCGCAGCAGTGAACACTTTCTGGAGATTGAGGACTAGGGTAGTCCCGACAATTGCTATAGCAGTAACAGCAATCATAAATTGTGGCGTTGATCTACTAAGAGTTTGTTGCATGAGAACAACCAGCGTCATCACCATACCCACATCCTGTGCCAAGAACGGATCTGATTGCCTGTAAAATTCCTGCATGTTTTTTGCTTGCACCTGCAATTTCTATCACAAAAAGCTTCAGCAGAAAATTTGAGTTTTACACAGCAGTTCATTCAGATGATGCCTTGCTTTCTAGGTAGCAACAGGAATCGGACAAAAATCATTTTTGAATTTACAGTCAAGCCCCTAAATAAAAGGCGGATTCCACTGACACTCAAAATTCAGCTTTACAAAATGTGATTCTGGTACAAGCAGTTCCACCACATTGCTGCCGCTGCTGCTGTGAGGTTATAGGTGGGCATTATCTGTCTTTGGAAGGGTTCTGACATTCCATGAGAGAAAAGGAAGATTCAAAACTCCTCCCCAAAAAAAAACCCCAAAACAAAACAAAACTTTTTCCAAAGATTCAAAAAAAGTTCAAGGAAATAAATCTTTTGCACCTTTGAAACCTTTTGCTTTCCACAAATTTTCCAACTTGAGAAGAATCTGCCAAGAGATGAAGATGACTTCTCTGCACTCTCACTGCTGTTGGATCTACAAAAGATGATGTTCTTCGTCCCATTGCCAGTCCCATTTTCTGGGTTTGAATTCTTCCACTGGGACATTGAGAAAATGTTGCTTCTGGGGACTTTGGACCATTTCGAAGAAGAATGAATCTCCCTGACAGGTGTTGAAAAATTCCTATCTCTGTTCTCCTCCTTCTTCATCTTCTTCAAGGTATAATTACTTCCCTTGATCCGCAACCACAACTGCTTAAGTTTGAAAAGAATTGAATACCGTACCACCACCGCATTCTGAGATTCTCCAGAATTAACACCGAGGGTTGGGAGCAGTAGACTTACACAGATGCACATAGCTAAGTTTCTTGCTCTTGCACTGATGGTCCCAACAAAAGACTTGAGTTTGAAACCATCATGCGAGATGTGCAAAGTTCCCTTAAACCTAACTTTGCTTCTCAATATCTTCTTTGCTTTCATGTCCACAGAGAGCTCACCTTTGGTCACAGATTGCATTTTCATTATTTTTTGTACATGAGAAACCCCACCCTCCCCCCCCAACACAACTTCTCATAACCCTAAACCCCTACAAGTCTAAACAAACCCTTGATGCAAAATTATGCAACCCACATTCACCCCTGCTGTGAGTGAAATCCATGTCTGCTGTTATTCAAAGCTTGTGCAAAAGTCAGCTCAAGAGCATTGACCAGATCATCAGAAACTGCACCAAAAAAAAAAACCAATTTTTTTTTACAAACAAGCTTCAACCAACCCAATATCTAAAACCAGAATCTCCTTGTGGCATATGGTGAAAACAAAAACCCTAAAAACCCAATCCTCAAAACAAAACAGCAAGCAAGATTAAATTCTTTACCTGCAAGAATGCATCTCTTTTGCGCCTGTATCATCATCATATCAAAGACAAACTGAAGCAGCAGGAAGAAGCAAGTCAAAAAGCTTCAAACCCAACAACAAAAAGGTCCAGACAAACAAGCTGATGATTAGGTATGATGACAAATCTCTTGATCTTGTGAAAAATGCTCTCAAGTTCGACTGAAAAAACAGACACCCAATTGCAAACTACACCCAATGTCCTCGTTTGTGGGTACTCTGTGAGCTTCCCAGCTTCCCAGATACCGACCAACTGACTCCCTAGTAGGCTAGTAGTACCAGACTCCAGAGTTTTTTTTTTTTTTAAGGAATTTTTTTTGTAGCCAAAATGGCGATCATCCATACGAAGATGTAGAAAAAGTGGCGACCAGCCCTAGAAAGATTTAGCCAAAATGGCGATCATCCATAGGAAGATGTAGAAAAAGTGACAACCAGCCCTAGAAAGATTTAGCCAAAATGGCGATCATCCATATGAAGATGTAGAAAAAGTGGCCACCAGCCCTAGAAATATTTAGCCAAAATGGCGACCATCCATAGGAAGATGTAGAAAAAGTGACAACCAGCCCTAGAAAGATTTAGCCAAAATGGCGATCATCCATAGGAAGATGTAAAAACAGTGGTGACCAGCCCTAGAAAGATTTAGCCAAAATCTGACTTTGAACCAGAAATAAACTAGAAAACTTTGATCATCCTTTTGTCTTTTTTGGCTACACAATGAAAACCCAATATTTGAATCTGGCGATTTTTACTCTCTTTTTCTTTTTTTCCCTTGCTCTTTGCAGATTGAAAACTCCACAACCACTTCTTTTTCAATAATTCTAATTTTAATTTTAATTTTTCTTTTGGGCAAAACTTTGCCAGCAACAAAAAATTCACTTAGTATCCAACCACTAGCCTTTTTTTTCTTTTTTCTTTTTTCTTTTTCAGATTTTGATATTTCAAATGAATGGATATTTTGATTGAAAAAAGTGGGAATATTGTTTTTATCTAGAAAACATATGGTAAGACAACCTTCAGGTTTATACAAGTTGTTCAAAACATATCATGAAGTGATTATAGAGCTTTTATTTTTTTTTAAGTCAAATTTGGTTACATAACATGCATTAGAATCGCTTCATATCATGTTTAGAAGTTTGGCAAATAGAGAGTTTTGTTGGTGTCAAATTTGGTTATATAACATGCATCAGAATAGCTTCATATCGTGTTTAGCAATTTGGCAAATAGAGTCTTGTTGGTGTCAAATTTGGTTATATAACATGCATTAGAATAGCTTCATATCGTGTTTAGAAGTTTGGCAAATGGAGAGTCTTGTTGGTGTCAAATTTGGTTATATAACATGCATCAGAATAGCTTCATATCGTGTTTAGAAGTTTGGCAAATGGAGAGTCTTGTTGGTGACAACTTTGGTTATATAACATGCATCAAAATAGCTTCATATCGTGTTTAGAAGTTTGGCAAATGGAGAGTCTTGTTGGTGACAACTTTGGTGATATAACATACATTAGAATAGCTTCATATCGTGTTTAGAAGTTTGGCAAATGGAGAGTCTTGTTGGTGTCAAATTTGGTTATATAACATGCATTAGAATAGCTTCATATCGTGTTTAGAAATTTGGCAAATAGAGAGTCTTTTTGGTGTCAAATTTGGTTATATAACATGCATTAGAGTAGCTTCATATCATGTTTAGAAGTTTGGGCAAATAGAGAGTCATGTTGGCAACAAAGGACGTTGAAGATGGAGCTTGATGGTTACAAGACCTAAAATGTGCACTTCAAATGTAATTACATGACAATTTCAACAACATCATTGCTATTAGTTGTTGTTGTGGCAATTGTGGTCATTGTTTGTGAATGGTTGTTTATTGATTGAGTTGGTTGAAGTTAGAATCAAATGCTTAGGTTGTGGAAAGGAATATTTGTTAAATGGTTTATAATTGGTACAATGGTTATCAACAATCAACATGGCAAGAGTGATTTTGCTATTTTTATATCTTTTCAACATTTTTTTTAATCTTTTCATCTCAAGTGTTTTCCCCTTAGTAATTAGGCTACCTATAACCAATAATAAAGGATCACAACTAACAATTGTGCAACAATATAACACCTCTTTAATCTATTGTTGGCCCGTTATAACTTTTGTCTACAATTTTTTGTTCTCTTCGAAACCTGTTCTTTGTATTAAAAACCATTTGGTTTCAAGTTTTGAATTTTTTCCCAAAAAGTGAAACCTTTGGTTTTGGTTTTTTTATTTGTTTTTGACTACTAGTTTTCCATTTCACAATTTTCTAATTATTAGGAACCTCCATTTTAAAGACCAAAACACAACCAATTTCATCCAATCTTCAACTTAATTTTCTTATTGATTTCAAGGTAGATTTCAAGTTTAGTGTTTTTTCAAAAAACATTGTCATGTGAATTGTGTTTTAGAACAATGATGTGTACATTGCAAAAAGTGAAAGAAAGCAAGTTTAAAAGTAATGAAAATTTTGACAATGATGTTTTCCAAGTTTGAAAAGAAATGGTATTTTGAAATTTGGCCAATTGCATTATGGCTATAATTGGCACCTTTAAAAATCTATAACAGACTTTGACTTCAAAATTACATACCCTTTATTTTGGGGAAAATGTCAATAATAACAAGTTAATGCATTTGCCTTATTTTGGAAAGGCCAATTGTACCCCTAATGATTACAACACATTTTGGATTTTGCAACTTACATTTGTGATTAAGTATTAACTACAAAAGACATATGCAACTAACAACTTATGAGTTGTTAAACCCAAATCATTTCACCCACCTAGTTTCAAGGGACAATGATGTGTTGTCTAGTTGCAAAGGTCAATTGTATTATCAACTAACCTTTTCTTATTTTGAAAAATATTGAAATTTCATGTCATAAATTTTCATGCTATGATGTGTAAAGTGTACAATGATTTATAGTTATAATATTCATCTAATAGTTGCTTATATTGTGTTCTATTACACCCCTGTGTCAATATTGTCAAGGTTATATTTGAGATTAAATCACTTTGAGTTATAAACATTCATTGTTAATCACGCAATGTGGACTACATGTTGTTGTCACTTGCCCTCATTGTATTGGTCACAACAAAACATTTTTAGGTTTTTGGAACTTCTTTCTCATGTCATGTGTCAATGTATTATTTGATAATTAGGGACCTATTAGTTGCAATGTTCATATAATAATCACATGTACTGGGTTATGTTACACCCATGTGTCAACATTACAAAAAAAATTGTCATTTGTAATTAGTTTTTGCAACTAATTTTTAGTTGCAAATAACACTTGCAATTAGAAAACCACCTAACATTAAACGACAAGTCACCGACAACCATTAGTTGTAAACAATGGATCAATTTTTTTGTTGTAGAATACACGTACATGAATTGTATACACATATCTAAATGTGTTCCTATGACCATACTTGCAACTATGACGCAATTACATCATGCACCAATTTTAATTTGACAAGTGGCAACCAAATATTCATCAACTATATGACACAAGTCAACATCAAGGCTATTCATTATATTTGAAAGAGGAAATAATAATTTTTCCCCCACCATTTGATCAAGGTCAATTAGTTTGTGGCACATGGCAAGCCAACAATAGTTGTCTTTAGAACTACTTGAAGGTAGGTGTTTTTTCAAACTACCTTTATGTTTAATGTAAGTTGCTTAGGCTACCTAGCTTAATTTAAGGCTAGGCTACTCATGATAGCCCACATGGCACCTAGGCTAAACCTAAACCACCTAGCCATAGGTATAGTTTACATAGCTTAGGCAACATAGCCTACATTAAGCCTAGATAGTTTAAGTAGGTTCAAATTAAGTAGGCTTAATCTAGGGATATAGGTACTTAAGCATAAGCTAGGTGTTAAGACCTTTTTAAATCCAATTTTATTTTGAATGTTGCCTTTAAGGTGGAGCCCTTTTGATTGGTTCCTCCCATATTGCAATTGATAAGTTTGAATGTGTTTGATGCACTTAGCCAACCTACTTATATAATTTGCAAACTTGAAAAATTGGACAAACAATATGGGATAAAATTTTAGTCACAACATCATAGCCTAATCGCGATTACTGTCTAAAAGATCCTACCACCTAGCCTACTTATTAAAAACTTATGTTCCTCCTAGGTGTTTTAAATGCCTATTTAAAAGCCTCTAAATATTTAACTAACCTAAGTATGGCCTATTAAGTACCTAGTAGGTAAGGTATGGCCTATTAGCTAATACCTAATATGTAGGTACTTATAGGTAATAAATACACAAATATGCTACCATGTGTCAAATTAAAGTTGGTACATGATGTAGTTGCATTATAGTTACAAGTATAGTCACAAAAACATATTTGGATATGTGTATATAGTTGATGTAGACATATTTTATAATGGAAAGTTGATCCATTGTTTATGACTAGTGGTCATTGGTGACTTTTCAATTGTACTTGGGTGGTTTTTTAGTTACAAGTGTTGTTTGCAATTAAAAATTAATTGTAAAAACTTGTTGCAAATGACAGTTTTCCTTTTAATGGTAGGTAGGTACCTAAGCTATTAATAAGTAGGTAGGTAGGCACTTAATCAAGTATAACTAATGCAATTAAGTACTTAATGCAATTGTAATATGATTGTCTTGGTTGTGCATGTGATTAAATGTATATGTAATGTTGTAATAATATGAACACACCATGAAAAATCAACTTGTTGAAATGACGAAATAGGTCATAATAATAGTTTGGTCGTGGGGAAGACCAGATTTCATTCAAACTTGAAAAGTAGTTACATAAACAGTTATTCATCATTGCAACAATTAGTCACACCTGATAATATAAAAGCTTGTTACAAATGACATAATTTCTTGTAGTGCAATGTATCATTTGATTACCAAAGATTTAAAGTTGCAACATTCATCTAATAGTCACATGTATTATGGTATGTTACACTTGCGTGTCACGGTTATCTATTTATGAAAGAAGGCTGTTTGTTTTGTTTTGCATTTATGAAATCCATTGAACCAAGATGCTTCAGATTGCGTGCTTGCTCTCTTTGGAAAGCTCTCAAGGAGGAGGAGTGCATCAGCTTGGTTTCATGGCATTTGGAGTTGCATTGTAAAAAGCATATTGAATGATTTCATTGCTGAAAATTAAATTAAATCATAGCTGAAAGTTTTGGAGGAATTGGAATGTGCCTTTGGTGTTGTTGGAAAGATATTGATGAGTAGGACTTAATGGAATTTATTTGGTAAGATTTGGATTCAGATTGTGGGAGTTATTGATTTTAAAGTGATTTCTTCCATTGAAAATTCAAATAAATTCCAAAAAACCAGGTTTTGGAAGGCAAAATCAGTTGAGAACGTGGTTATAGTTGAAGGCTTACCATTCAATTCAAACATGATTTCCTTTCATATTTATTTGTTCAAAAAATTGATACATACATTGCAAAACAATGTTCACATATTGAGTTCCCCTATTTTGCAATGATTTCACACTTGAGCCAGTGGCACATGCCCCACTAGTATTATTTGAAATTTAATCATTTCAAGTTATATATTAACAGAAATTGAAGAATAATATGATATTTTACCAAAAAATTAATGAGTCATCATACTAACTATAGTTGCAAAACCATGATGTCATGTGTCATGTTGGTGTCCTTTGCCATTAGTAAATGAATTAGGCAACTACATAGTTATAAATGTAACAAAAAAGGACACGTGTTGTAATGTGTTAGGTGTGGCCATGGATGTTTGGAATGAAGGCTACATTTTTACAAAAATGCAAGAAGGATAACCCATCATACGCTTGGTTCTAGCAAGATTTTAAATATATCACCACACATGAACCAAAATTTACTTTCATCTTCTATTTCATTTGTACACAAATCACCTTTTAATTGGATTGTTCATATGTAGTATCAAACCATGTATCAAGTTGTATAGGTTGAATATCTAACATTGAGTTTGTTTCAATGTTACCCATATTGTTGCATTATGTCACATAAATTGTCTATTTGGTATGTTGACTATAGTTAAATTGACTTTATGTGAAGGTTAATTTGTGGGTCATAGTGGAAGCTTTTATGGAAAGAAAATTACACTTTGGTTATTAAATTGACTTCATGTTGGAAAGTTAACTTATGTGTTGTAATGGAGAACCTATTTGAATTTTTTTATTGCATTTTGTAGTTTTTTCCTTGTCATGTCATGTTGCACAATTGCTACCTTCACGAGACAACACATTTGCAAGAATGATATTTAGTCTTTTCACACCTTCCTAATGTTGTATTTGTTGATATCACATTTATTATCTAGTTTTTATCATTGCACACAATTCACATATCACCATTGATATGTGAATTTTACAAAAAACTCAAACAAACAATTAGTTTGAATTATTTAGTGCCATGGATGCACCCAACCTCTTCAACTACTTTCAACCCACATATGCCTTCTACTAAGCTTCTCCAAAGGTGAAAATGTGAGGAGTCACAAATTTCTTGTAGGAAAACCTCCATCATAAGATTTTGAAATTTTTCACTTTTCACATTTTCCAAGCTTTTGTAATATAGAATTTAATATGGTAAAACACTCGCCTTTTAAAGAAAATATTTGCAAGAACTTCACTTTTGTATCAATGTTTAATTTATGGTGAATTATGGTAAAATCTCACCATTTGTTAAGGAACTTCAACCACAACAAGAAGAGTTTCGAACAATTTTCCATTTATGTTATTGGATGAGATTTAGTTACTAAATTAAGTACATTAGCCAATCACAAAAGTTTCACTATATTTTTGTTATTGTTTTACATTTTAACATTTTTTTCAAAACTTGTCACCTTTAAAACTAGATCTTTTGTAGGATGTTCACCATCAATGTTTCATCCTTTTGGGTATTATTGTTGTGAACCCTACCAACACCACTAATGTTTGTAGGTTTCATTGTAATGGTATTTTGATAGCATTAACAATTAAAATTGAATAAAGGTAGTATTTGACAATTATTTGGGGTTAAAGCCATTTTAGTAGTTTAAACCTTTGAAAGAACTCTTCATTAATCTTTGGGTTAATTAATCAATCTTAAGGGTTGAAAATATGTGTTTTTGTAATGAAATGTAAAATTATATCCTTTTAAGGTGTGCAAGGTTAAGCCTAAACATGGGAATTAAACACTTCAAAAACCACATTAATAAAATTACAACAATAATTACAACCATTCAAAACCTTAGGAATAAAACTTCTCAAATGTAATATCCTAAATTAAACAACATTAAAGGGGGGAAAAAATAGGTTTATTGATGATAATTATAATTTTAGAAATATAAAGGCTTCCACATCGGAACCAAAAAAATTTAGACTTTATGTAATTTCAAAAAAATCCTTTCTTAAACTTCTTAATTATTTATAGAATAATAATTACTTGTAGTCCATTACTATTTCTTTTTCCCAGATTATCCTAAATTCCTAGGAGTTTTTAAATACATTAGATAATATTAGCAAGGTATTGAACATATTGTTCAAATGTTATGTGGTTAATAGGGCCATCTAAGCAATGGAAGTGGTTGTGACCAATGTTATGCGTGTAAATGTCAATAGCCATATATAAAATGTGTAAATCTCATGTAAGAGTAAATCATTTACAATTACATGTTCAAATATTTTACATTTACACATATATTGTTGCCATGCATAATTTTTTAAAAACTCTTACACAAAGCCAATGTAAATATTTGTCACATACACTGCACAATCATGTGTAAATGTTTTTAGGTGTGTAAGTGTTAGTGCATATGTTATATACCTTTAATGACCATACCCTTTTGCAAATACATATTAATTAGTTGTGGGTGAATTTTTTGATGGTTTTTTTTTCAATGGGCCATTTGGTTGGCCTATCACCAAAAAAATTATGAAACCCCAAGTAAAATTCACATTTTTTACATTGTTTTACACTTACAATGTTTTGCATGGCCATGTAAAACCATATAAGTGTATTTGTTTTACACTTACATTATTTTACACGGCCATGTAAAACGATAAAAATGTATTTATTTTAACATTTACACATAGATTGTTTAAAATTTTACATGACATAAAATAGACTTACACAATTTTACACTTATGCTTACACATTTTGTATTCCACATTTATACTTACATGGAGTGTAAATAAATTTGATTATTGGATTTACACTTACAAGAAGTGTAAAACCTAAACCATTTACATGCAAAACATTGGTTGTGACCAAGGTGACTAAGAAGTGATGGTAGTAAGATGGTTGATGAAACAATTTTTGAACAACACTTTAATTTTGTTTATAATTGGGGATTTGACTTTCAAAAAAATCACTAGGGATTGCATTGGTATGGTCCATGGGCAAAGGATACCTACATGACGAATCACAAAAATTTGTTTAGGAATATCTTTGTATGTCCATAGTTGGTGTCAATTTCCAAAAGGTTGCATTAGTAAAAGTTAGAATTTCATTTAAGTGTGAAAGGCAAATTTTGTGGCTTTTGGTTCTTCATACCTATAAGATCAAAGTACTTGGATTCAAAATTTGGGATGCCAAGTATTTGGCTATCCCATCTTTATAAGCTCATTAGAGTCATGGATTTAGGAAAAATGCCTGAACCATAAATCAAAAATTATTTCCTAATTTTAGTTAATATCCTAAGTTAAACATAAGAATTTAGTTAATTAAACCCTTTGAATACATCTCCATGATCAAGGGGGCAAATTATGTCATGACAAAAATCTTAACATTATAATTTAAGATAACAAGGTTAATTAAGTAGATTAATTACTTGAAAAGGTCTAAGACAAGCTTATATTGATGAATAATTTTCTTGATGCTATGGAACCAATTGTGTGTGGTGTACAATATTTGACCTGTATCACATAGGGTGTTCCAAGTTTATCGTGATTTGACATGGATGATAACAACTAGATCATCATCAAGTAAAGTATTTAAAGTCCAACAACCATGCAAATATTATGAAAAAGCCCAATAGTTAAAACCTTAACCATGGTTAGAGTTTACAAGGAAAAGGATGAAATAAGTTGTCACACCTTTTCGTGAAAGGTGTTTTATTTGTAAAAGGGTGAATTGGTGAAGTTAAAGGATTAGTTTTTCAATTGGGATGAGGAGGATCATCTTTCGTGTTTGAGTTTCCTTTAACCAAATCTTTAAGGATGAGGTTAAATCCTAGCCATAGAAGATTGAGATTAAGGGAAAAGGTGATGAAAATGAAAAGAAGTCAAGTAAGTTGAAATGTTAAAAAGTCATCCAAACCATTTATCATCCTAATGTTGATTGGTGGGGAGGAAACAATGAAAATTTATTGAATTTTAATTGGTTAAAAAAAAACTTATCCTTGAGGAATTGGAGGTAAATGAAGACGAATGATTTCCTTCATCTTCATTAAATCAAAAAAGGAAGACTCTCATCTCGGAGAGGAGAGGAGTTCCATGGTGCATTGGAAAGTTTAGGGGTGCAATTGGTTTGAAAGGGGATTTGAAAATTAAAAAAAACATTCAAAGTTTCTTTAGTGATGATAAACTAGAGTTCAAGTGTGGACATGAAGTGCATGTGAAAATTCTATCACAATACCTTGTTGATGAAAGTCATAATATTAAAAAAGTTTTAAGGAAATGATTAAAAGGCTATTAGTTTTTTATGCACATTTTGTTAAATATTAAAATGGAAGTCTTGAAATTTTGTGTGCATCATGTTCTTGTTGTTAGTTTCTAAAAAAAACTTAAGGTTGTTCCATTTGAAGGTTTGAAATGTTGATGACAATATTTTAAGTGGTCAAGGGTCTACAATCCCAAATTTGATGAAGATGAAAAATTAATTTCAAATTTTGAAACATTTTTTTTTCTTGATTAAAGTGTAGACCTTGAAAATTTGTGTGTATTGTTGATAATTTTTATCAAGCTCAATTTCCATAAAACTTAGACTTCAATTTGTAATGATGAATACCAATTATTAATATGTAATTCCATGCAAAAATTGGTGTGTGTTGTTTGATATACTTTCACCAAAGAGGGTGTGCAATTGTTTCACACCATGTACATTTGCCTTGATTGTCAACCCAAAGCTAAGGTGAGGACATTCTCTCCCACTCCGACAAGAGATCAATGTCTTCATTGACATTTAAAAGTTTTCAAGGCATCATGCTTCAATATTTCCCTTTTGACCTCAAATTTCATTTTGAATTCTCAAGTTCAAATTACAAGCCCATTGATCACTAACCTTAAGTTGTGTTTAGATGAAACACTTCAACCTAATTCAAGCATCTCAAAATTTCCACATTAGTTTGACAAGTCCATGGTCTTGGGGAAGAACCTTTAAGCTTAAACAACAAAAGACCTAAACTAACCTATCTACCAAGGCCCCATTTGAAAGGCAATTTTTGGAATCTTCACCTTGAAATGAGGTAGTCAAATTTCCTACTTGGTTTAAGCTACTTGACACGATTTTGCTTCAATTTTACACTTTTATTACAACAATCAAATGTTTTTAAAAGTATCAAAATACAAAGAACAATGCTAGAGTCTCACTAAATTCCAATCCCAACATACATTATTACAATACATGAAAAAGGTCATGAACACCTTTGCTACCCACCACTACTAACCACACACTTCAAAACATGCAACGGTAGCTTTTCAAAGCATTATGCAAATCTTTCCTTGTTTTTGTTTTGGGTTTTAGAAATGCTTAAGAGTCTTCATTTTCGTTGTTTATGGGAACCTTGGGATCTTTGCCCACTGCAGAGGAAAATCCAAAACTTGTAAAACATTTACACAAAATCCATTATGTATTTGAAACTTACATTATGTTCATGAATATCCCTCATAGAAAAGAGGAGATATGTTGCCTACTCCTTAAGAGTGAGAGAGAGAGACCAATAATCTTAAGAGTGCAAGGATCATACATAGCCTTATACGTATAAAACCTCTCCCACTCTTAAGCAGGTTTAAGAACCTTCCCTCTCCTACACCTCATGACCTATGTATGTCTAGGTTCATGCTAATCTTGTCTCATGCTTTATGATGGGTAAAACTCATAACTGAGGGACACTCCCAAAATGTGGGGTTCGACTAAGTTATTGCCTTGTCCTAGGCTCATAAGTTTAATTTCATAATGCCCTAGCCAATGTTTCTTTTAAATGAATTTTTGCAACTTGGTGGAAAAAGGGAGTTGCCAAAGATACAAAAAATGAGCCCAAGTCATCACATTATAAGAAAAATAAATAAAAATGGTTGACACATTTAGATGTTGAGGTCATGGAGGTTGCCTGAACCAAAGGGGGATTCTCAAAAAATTCTACAATCTTGCCTGACATCTAAGCCAGATTTGGCTCATTAATGGTGTGCATGCTTGTCAGTCCACTTACTTGACAGAATTGAAAAAAAAAACCCCTGGCCTTTAACCTTAGGGCAGTTTCTATGTCCTATTCACGCCCTTTTATAGGCGCTTTCCTACATGGGTCAGGCAGGCAAGCCATCTCCTGACTCCATTTTTTGTCCGGAAGTCCGCATATGTGACCATGCAAACATGTTTTTCACATCTAAGTTTCATTATGGTTTTTTTTCCAACCCCACCCATAAAACTGAAACTGGGACAGCAGATACGTGGGGCACTACTAATAGGAAACCATCTGGACCAATTATTATGATGGGGGCCAATCAGAAACAAGGAGCAGTAGTCAGATCATATTTATTACACTCTTTTCTCCAGGTGCACACTGTTGCTGCACCTTTTTACCAGTCACCACAAACTGTGCAATCGTGCTGAGCTAAAACAACCGTTTTCCTGAACCAAACCGGCATGTTTTCACTTTTCATCATCCAATTTTACTCGTGTAAGGGTCACATACTGAGCACCCCTGGAGATGCTCTTAGACCTCCAGCAAAGCTCAGTTCGTGACCCTGCAGAAACATTTTTCACGTCCAAGTTTTAGTTACTAACTTTTTACCAACCCCATCCATCCATAAAACTCAACCTGGGACTGCAAGCAAGCAGGTGGGAGACTACTAATAGCAAACCACTTAGACGAATCAAACTATCTACCCAATCAGAAACAGAGAGCAGTCGTTACGAACCGCATCCATAAAGCTCAACCTGGGACTGCAAGCAGGTGGGAGACTACTAATAGCAACCCACTCGGACCAATCAAACTATCTAACCAATCAGAAACAGAGAGCAGTCAATAAATACGATTTGCATGTCCCGGGGCTCTTCCAGGGCTCTGAAAGATGTGCATTTTTCAGTGTCCTAGCAGTCATTCCACTGATGAACCTCGTCCAAGATTTCCAGTGTATGATCACATCCTGAGTGTTGGTAGAGATGCTCATAGTGTCATTTTTTTTGTCAGTCGATGAATGAGAAAGGCAAGCTTGAAACATGAATCACCAGTGAGAAAATCAGCTACGGTTTGGAACATGCCTTGAAGAACCCACGGATACTTTTCTCGGCCTTTTGGCTAAGATCAATTGTTGAAGAACCCACGGATACCTTGCTCGGCCTTTTGGCTAAGATCAAGTGTTGTTGGAGAACCCATGGTTACCACCTAATGGAATGGCAGTTCACCCTACATTCCTGGTATGGGAGATTTTGCATAAGTTCACATTTTGTTCAAATGCAACCTCAACCACTCACTTCAACACAAGAGCTGCATCTCAGCTGTTGCTCCTCTGTTGTTGCAAGGGGGAAGGCCCTGCCATCAGGGCATCATAGCTTGGACCTGGGGGCTCTCCACCCTCAGTTCCCAGGGGATTGCATAATGCCCTGACACTCAGGGCCTTCCACTATTATTTAAATTGGTATGCAAGGGAGGAGATTCGGATAGCTTGAGAAGATTAGCGGCTGGTGATGTCTTTGGCTGCCATTGAAAATTGAGAGACTGGAGAATTCGGAGAGTTTGGCAAAATGCGTACACACTTTCACACAAGCTCTCAATCCTTCAACCCATTCATTCTTGGGCCATGGTTTCTATGGCATCATCCATTATCTTGGCAAAGGAGCTACACAAAACAGGTCAGATCTCTCTTGATTGCTGAAGGAGATGGTGTTATGCTTATTGGCTTGTGAAGGCAGAGAGATCAGTACAATTGACCTCCACCACGGCTTGAAATTGACATACAAACTAAACCACACCGAAATTTTCAAAAAACCATACAAAACATAGTGACTCAAATGAAGGATTAGTGCGAAATAAAATGTGTCAAAGCCACCAGATTTTGAGGTTTTTTTTTCATCAATTTTGTGATGTAGCCAAATTGAAAAAAAACCCTAGTCCCCACTCTACAGAATTGAGAATTTGAAAGAGTAGTGGGGAAGGAATTTTAGGGTTATGAACCCTCAAAAATCATACATTCAAAAAGCTGAAGAGAGGTTGAACTGGACCCTGCATTACTTATACCAGCTCCAAACCCCTTGAGTTTCTGCGAGATAATTCGCCCTTCAAGACTTATCTTTACCTATTAGTGCTCTGCCTCATTTTAATGCTTGACAAGAATCATTCTGAGGACAGATGGATGGTGGGAGACACTCCTGGCAGTGACATTGTACACATGAATCCCTTGTCTACCTTAATTTGTTGCTTCTTTATGAACCTCGCTCTGGGAGTGCAGATGAGAAATGGGTGCTCGAGGTGAAGTTGTGAGCAAAACTCTCAGAAAAAAGCTCATTAATTGTAAGAGCAATTTTGTCAGAGTCGAAAGATGTAACAGGCTTCTTTGTTGGGATTCTCGGGACTCCAACTTCATTATTCAGTACTTGAACAACTTCACCCATTGAAGGTCGTGTGCTTGGATCTGGATGTGAGCACAAAAGGCCGACTAGCAACATGGTCCTCATTTCTTGCATGTCATATGCACATTCCAATCTGGATTCAATCAAACAAAACATAACCCACAAAACTCAAAACACGGAAAAGGATTTTGTTTTCGTGAGGAAACCTTCTTAGTTAGTGTACCAATTCAAACCCTGGGGAAAGCTTAAATATAATGCTGATAATCCAAACAGCTATTTTAAGTTTTGGTAAATTTCCGTAGTTGGGATTATGATCCATCTCTACACTTCTTTTGGGCCTCCCAAGAATGGGAGAGAGAGGGAGAGATTGATTGACTGACCTGGGATCTGCCGCTTGCATGATGTTATCATTCTGGTGGAGATTCCATACCCAATCAACCAGAACGGCTTGATCTTCAGGCCATGATGTATCAAGTGGCCGCCTCCCACATGCTACCTGAATCCCAGTACACAATGCAAGAAAAATGATATACACTCATGATTTATATTTGCAAAACCATTGAAGATTTTACACATGTAAGAGTATTGGGTGCCTTTTCCTCTCTCTTCTTAAAGTGCTTCAAAGCCCCACTTTTTTACCTCCAACATAACAGCTCCAAAGCTGAAAACATCTGTCTTGTCTGTTGCCTTCCCACTCTGGATGGCTTCTGGGGCAATATACCTGAAAATGACAGTCCATGAAAATGGGTTCTTGCATCAAAAGAGAGCTGCCAAATTTGTTCAAAATCTATGGAGAATTTTTTCTTACTTACTACATGCCATTTAGAATCCACAACTCAAAAAAGAAAAGAAAAAGTTGCAAACTTTTTCAAGGGAGTATACCCAAATGTGCCAGCAACAACAGTTGCTTCTGGGTGGTTGTGATAATCCATCAGTCGTGTGAGCCCAAAGTCCCCAAGCTTTGGATTGAAATTGTTGTCGAGCAAAATGTTGCTGGACTTCACATCTCTGTGAACAAACCTCTCTTCATGCAAGTAATGTAATGCCACCGCAAGACCACTCACGATTTTGTAGCGGTGAGACCATGAGAGAACAGGCCCACGAAACTTCTCATTGTACAGGGCTTGATCTAAGCTTCCATTCGACATAAACTCGTAAACAAGGAAGCGTTTGCCATCTGATTGGCACCAGCCCTGTAATTGGACAAGGTTGCGATGCTGCAGCTGAGAAATCGCCACAACTTCTGCTGCAAATTTATTCTGATCAAATCCACTTTTTTGGGGATGTTCCTTTGGAGCTACTTGCTTCACAGCAACAAGGCAACCTGTATCAGGAAGCACACCTCTGTACACATTTCCAATCCCTCCAAGTCCAAGCTTCTCTTTCTCATCAAACCATTTCGTAGCCAACCCAAGTTCCTTGTATTGGAAGCGACGGAGTCCATACTGATTCTTGGCTTCAAATTCATCCTGTCTCTTGAAAGAAACTGCAGCCTTGCTTCTCCTCCTGCTGCTGCTGCACAGATTGAATACAAGAGTGCACACCAACAGCAGCAGGAGAAGTCCTGTCACAATCATTCCTGCCACAACGCCAGTGTTCCTGTGGGGACGATGATCCTGGACATTCAACAAGCCAGATGTTGAGAAAGTCCATGCATGAATGGTGTGAAGCTCCGTGTCTCTGCCTGATGCTGCAGCAAATCCTACATACATCCACTCGCTGAGCACACTTGGGAGATCAAGTGTCTCAGAGATGATGGGCACCATGGGCCTATCTGCACTTGAGCTGATTCGCACCTGCACACATTTCAAGAACCAAATGGTTGCTTTTAATCCTTTAATCCTTCAAGATAGAAAGGACACATGAATCATCATGTCATGTCTCAGCCTAACAATCAACCCCAAATGCTGCTCTCAATGCAGCTAAACCCTAAATTGACATTGGCAAACTCTGCAAGAATGGAATCTAGACACCAAGCAGTAGAGAGATAGATGATGATGGCTCCTCTGAGCCAAAACTCCAGGGGAAGGCTTGGGTGGCTCAACTAACATCTGGGCCAAGGCCACTTTCATCCACGGGGAGCAGCAGGAGAAGACAATATCAGAAGTGTCTTTTGCAAGCCACCTTGAATTTTTCTTGAATGCTTTTTTCATGATTTTGAATCTCCTTTTGGAAAATTGCAATTGCACCAGAAAACCAGAAAACCAGAAAACCCTAAAAGAAAAAAACACCCAAAGCACAATCCATAGAAATCAGTTTATTTCAAACAATTTGCTGATCAGATTTCAACAAGTTATTAATTTATTGTTGAAATCCAATCAGCAACCCTCCAATCCCCCAAATGTATGTATGTATGTATGTATGTATGGATAAGGTACTTAGTCAGCTCTTTGTGGGTTTTCAAGCCCAGTTGAGGGCGCTCCAGAGGATTTGGGTATGGCTACTGTAGTCAATCCAGGCATTGACAAAAGAGCCACTTTTGAACACAGTATTTGCATTACCAGCAAACTCAGATGATACAATACAGATGTTGCATTGGATTAGAGTCTTGGGAAGAGTTTTAGGGTTTTGCAAAGCAAAGAAGCAAAGCTGAGATCGGATGAGAGAGAAACTGGAAGAAGAAGATTTTTTTTTAAAAATTACCTGAAGGATTTGGGTATGGCTGTTGTAGTCAATCCAGGCATTGACAAGAGAGCCACTCTTGAAGGTAATGTTGGCGTTAGCAGCATCAGCAGAGACAACAGAGGTAGCATTGTGCAAGTCAATGCCAACATGGTTATCATTCATATCATCAATGGGTTGAGGATCTGCAAAAGTGTCGAATTCGACAGCAAATGTGTGAGCACAAGTCCGCATGTCGGACACATTGAACACTCCAAGCTGCCCACCTCCATCCCCAAGATCATGATGCAGAGCTTCCAGGAAAGTTCCAGCTTCTTGCTCATCCTCTTCTCCAGCTTTTCCTTCTCCTCCTTCACCTCCCGGCACAAACAGGAACGCCAACCCAGCTCCAAAACTGGACACATTTGAGGGCACAACAGAGAAGGTGAAGAAAGTGGTGAAAGAGGCTGTTACATTAATATTTGCAGGGTCTGACATTCTCACTGGGAATTGGTATAAAGCTCTCCCCACCCTGCTGCTGCTGCTGCTGTTGCTGGTGGTGGTGGTGGATGTGAGCTGAATCCCGGTCTCTGAAGCAGCTGCATCTCCTATGAATGTGATCATCGGCAAGCGAAGATTTGCAGCTGCGGTGGAGAAGTTGGATACTGAAAAATAGGTATCTTGAGCATGACAGACCATCGGCAACGACAGGCTCAGCCATTGCAAGCCTAAAATCAGCAGTGGGAGTACATGAAGACTAGGCGGCCATAGCTTTGGCAAGCGAGGAGGAGCTGGAGGAGGAGGAGGAGGAGGAGGAGGAAGAAGAAGAGCACCCACTTCTAGTCTTCTCATAAGAACTTCAGGCTTCACCACATGGTCATACATCAGTGAGGAGGAAATTTGCTGTTCGGTATAAAGCTACAGCAGCAGCAGCAGCACTTCACATGAGTACTACTACTACTACTACTACTACTACTATGGCAGTCTACATGAGCTTCTGCATCAACAGGAGATGAAGACACTGCACCAGACTATTGGAAACAGAATGCTGCTGATAATACTTACTTGATGAGCACCCCCACCCACAGTTTCTGCACCAACAACAACAACAACAACAACAAATGCTGCTGATAATACTCACTTGAGCAGCACCCCACTCACAGTTCATGCACCAACAACAGGAACAACAACAACAACAATGCTGCTGATAATACTCACTTGATGAGCACCCCACCCACAGTTTATGCACCAACAACAGGAAGAAGAAGAACATCAACAACAACAACAACAACACAAGAGGAGGTGGAGGAGTACATGAGGAGCTGCATCATCAACCAACAGAGGAAGGTGCATGGAACAGAGAGAGACTAGAGAAGAGAAGAGAGCAGAAGAGAGTCCAGAGTCCAGAGTAGTGTGTTTTTTTTTTTTTTTTAGGGATTTTTGTTTGTAGCCAAAATGGGTATCATCCATAGGAAGGTGTAGAAAATTTGGCAATCATCCCTAGTTTAAAATTTAGCCAAAATTAAAATCTGGCTATTCAACCAAAAAATATGAACTAATAATATACAAAACCTTTTAATTATCATTCTATATTTTTGGCTACCCAAACTGAAAACCAAAGTGGAGAAAAATCTGCTCTATTTTTTTAAACTAATTTGTTTTTTCCCTTGCACTTTCTGGCTATTGAAAAACCCAACCACCTAAATCACTTAGTTTTCGAAAAAAATTATTTTTAATTTCTCTTTTTTGGCGAAATATCGCCAATATTGAAAAATAAAAAAAGGGTGGGAGCTTTATTTCATCCATGACACAAATGACAAGCAGCTCCCCCCCCCTACTGCAAAGAGGTGAGTAAAAATCAGGCTATACTTATTATTATTTCTGGCACCCATATTTATTATTATTATTATTATTATTTTGTGATATTTTGTTTCCCAAATCAATACATATATTTGGTTCATGCATGTAAATTTTATTTACTTATTATTAAATAGCCTGCTACTTTTGCTTACTTGTCTTATTAATGCTTCTTAAAAGCCTTGGGAATTGGGGAGCTCATAGTCAGGAGTCAGAAGAGCTTGGCTAAAAAGAAAAGCTTTTCCTCTATTATTTTGAAGTGTGCTGCTGTTTGTTGCTCTAGATGAGAGGGTTCTTCTTCTAAGTTGGGTGTGGTAAAAGCTTTTCTCTATTTTGTTGTTGGGACTATTGCATTGGATCCAAGTTTTGGAAGTCTTTTACCTTATTAAAAAACCAGTTTCATATTGGATCCAAGTTTTGGAAGTTTTACCTTATTCAAAACCAGTTTCATATTGGATCCAAGTTTTGGAAGTTCTACCTTATTAAAAACCAGTTTCATATTGGATCCAAGTTTTGGAAGTTTTACCTTATTAAAACCAGTTTCATATTGGATCCAAGTTTTGGAAGTTTTAGCTTATTAAATCCAGTTTCATATTGGATCCAAGTTTTGGAAGTTTTGATGGATGAGTTCCCATCCTTGATTTTTATTTACAAAAAATTTCTTTTATTTTGTGACTCCAGACAAGGTTTGGTAAAGCTTTTTAAAATTTGTTTCTCTTTATTTCGAAACGTGTTGTTATTATAGGTGAGAGTTTTTCTAAGTTAAAAGTGTTAAAAAATTTCCTCTATTTTGAAGCGTATTGTTATTATAGGTAAAGGTTTTTCTAAGTTATGTATGCTAAAAAATTTCTTTATTTTCAAAGTATGCCCTTACTAATGGTGAGGGTTCATTTAAGTTAAGAGTGTTTTTTCAAGGGTTCTTATTTTTTAATTTGATATACTTCTCACGATTAAGGAGGGTTCAGGTATTTTGATTTGTTCATGTTCTTCTAGCGATCTGCCCTCTGGGGAGGATTTTTTATTATTTGTCGAGACTTGAGTCCTTTCATCTTGTACATTTCTCTCCCCCTTTTGTTGAGTGCTTTGTTTTATTGATGGCAAAATTTCCTCCTCTTTTGTCTCATTACCCCAAAAAAAATTATAAATTAAATAAATTTAAATTTATAAAAAAATTAAAAATAAAAATAACCTTTTCCTGGACAAAGAAAACCTTAAGTTTCTCTCTATATTTTAAATGAACCTAGCCTCTCATATTACAACTTTTCTTAAAGCACTTGCAAAATTCCTAGTGTATTCGAAAGGTACCTTATGTTTATAAACATGCCTCCTAGAAAGAAAAGAGGTATGTTACTACACCTACTCCTTAGGAGTGGCTACTTAATAGGTGTTAAGATCCGTTCCACTCTGAAGGAATAGGTGGGAAGACCCTTTTCCTCTCCTAAACCTCATGCTTTCCAATGGGTAAAGCCATGTGAGTGAGGAGACATTCTCAAAATGTGGGGTTGAACTCTCGCTATTGCTTCGTCCTAGGCCCCTTCCTTTTTTTGGGATATGGCCATGGAAACTTAGGTTTAGGCTATTGCCCTCATTCCTAGACCCTCAAATGATGGAAGCCTTTCCGACTTTCAGCTTCTTGCTCTACATTTCTAATCAGCTTCCTCTTTCTCCCCTTCTCATCTTCAACTGAATTTAGTTGCAAAGGATTTGGTGGGCTTATTAGGGTATAGGGTTTTTGCTTTTTTTTAACATGCATGAACTAGCTCTCGAGCAGGTTTCACTAGAGTGAGCAAACTTAGTGAAATGACAATTTCAAACAATTTTCTCCCCCTTTGTTGGATGCTTTGTTTTATTCATGATTGGCATGTTTTCATCATTTGATTGCTTTACCTCACCCAAAATGGCCACCTATTCTAGTTCTTTGCCTTAAGAGTGAAGCTAGGTAATTGCACGTTTGTTAGAGTTATCTGTAAAGTCACACTGTCATCACCCTGTTCCTGAGCCTGCTTTTACCCCCCTATTCCCTCTTTCAGTGGTGTCTGCAAAGTAATGAAATTATATTAAATCTCATTATCAAAAATGCTGAATCTCAGTATTTGCTACACAAGGTTCGAGAGTAATTATAGTAGTCGTACAGGTAGGAACAGTGAAAATATACGTAACAGTGGAGGCGCTAATGGAAAATGAAAGACAGGATAAAATTCAGTTTATCACCAAAATTGCTGGAAAAACTAGTCTTGGCCCAGTTATTTTGTTTTGTAAAAGTTTTCATTCCCAGTTCCACGTTTGATGCCCTATTATCCCAAAACTGATCGTTCTCGCCCCCTAATCGGGGGACTTTATGATAACTCTATTGTGTACAATGGCACTTGTTGTTATTTTTCTTTTATTCTTTAGGGCAATTGTGGGGCAGATCTTTCGTGAGTCTTGTAAGGATTGCCCTTGGGGTGGGATTGAACTTGTAAGGTTCCTTTGGGGGTAAGACCTTTGACAACTGGCTTTACTTCTTCCTTTTACTACTTTCAACAAGTTCTACTCATTTTGCATATTATGGTAGTAAGCTCCCTATACCTGAGGAGCAAGTATACGGTTACTAAGAAAAGAGATAACCAGCCAACACTGGTTTGGACCTTAAGGTAAGAGAGCAAATATCAAAAGCTTAGGGCATGCATGCACACTACCAAATACTTTGGTTTATTTGCGATTATAGAACTTGCAGGAGCCCAGAGAGAACTAGCTCCTACCTTTCACTCTTGGTACAAATGCAATTGATGCAAAGGTAACAAGCGGCTCTATCAGGAAAGGCTTTGTCCTAAAAATTAAGGTATTACATTTAATGTTATATTATGAACTCAAGTTATATCAACCTTAGGAACCTGGGTTTATTTAATGCATCGAAAGCAAAATTGTTTTTTGATTAGCACTTCCTCTAAGGGTGGCATAAAACATCCCATATGCCAACCTTGAGAACATTAATCACAAATCAACATAATGGTGGCCCTTGAAAAATGCTCACATAATATACATCATAGACCAACAAAAACCATTGTTAATGATGAATCAATTCAACCATCCACATTGGGGTGCACAATTACACTCGTGTTCTTTTCATGTCTGACTACCTTTCAACAGTAACACTCTAAAAGGTAAGACCTTCTACACATGAATAATAACACGTCCTATAGCCAGATCCAAAGTATTTAGTGTTGTCTACTACAAATACACATAATCTCTTGGCTCCAATTTACAAATTTGAAGCCAACAACCACGTCCATTAATAATAGCATAATGTAAGATATCTCGGTGTTAGGTAATTGTGAAATTCTCCATAGCCATGGGCATACATGTTGAAACAAGGTAACTTGCTACTCACATGCTTGAAGTTGCACATTAAGATCATCCAAGTTGATTATTATCATTGCATCTCTTCATATTGAAGCTAGTATTTGGGTTCATATCCAAATAGTAAAAAATATGGTGGAAAATTTGAAGTGACGCTTGTTGGTTAAACTTATACCTCATAACTGATCATGGTAGTTATAGGTTCCAATTTCAAGTATGGCCATTTTAGATTCCATATTTTTGCAAACCTCACTTCATCATTTACACCATCCATTCAGTCAACATGTTCGCCATAAGATGGTCTTGTGAAATTGTGCAATGATCAATCAATGCCTTTTCACACAACTTTTGGAACTCCCCACAAAATTTTGTACCTTCATCAATGAGTATTTTAGTTGGAGCCCCAAATCTAATAAACACCTTGTCCAAAAATGCGTAAGTAGCACCCTCACTACCACATCCAACAATGCCACTAGTTTTAACCTTTTTTTTAAATGTTCAATCATAACCAAAACATATCAATTATATCAAATGGTCAAATTATGTGGTATGAAAAAATCCAAATCCATTGATGGGTAAATTCAAATTGAAAAGAACCAATGATGCAACCCTGGTCATTGTTTATTTTCAAAATATTTTCAAAATATCCTAGGAATATTCCAAATGCAAACTTGAAAAAATCATCAAAAAATTCATATGACCTATAAATATTTTGCATTATATTATTTTCCAAAGATGTGTTTAAAGGTTCTTTTCAAAAATATGTCATTTTCAATCCATTAAAGAATTTATTAATAGTCCTTAAAACAACAAAAACCACTAAAAAATTACTAGTTAAAATGCTTTAACATTTCTTTTGATTACTTTATCCTCATTAGATTAATTTCAAAAATAATCACGTGCCTCCATAATATATGAAAAACATTTTAATGTAAACACAATAAAAAAACTATGTAGCATTAATATAATTTTTAACATTAAAATGTGAAGAACCAAGCACTAGTTACACATTCATTGGTTCCTTTTAGCTTGAATGCACCACAATATCCAAGCCCCATGATAGGCAATGGCTAAAGATGAGATGTAAATGCAATAAGTAAAACTGAAATTTGATCACACACAAAACACTAATAAATAAATTGTTGAACCTTTGATTACATCCCATGCCACCAATAATTTATTTAGAACAAACTATACGTTCATCAAACCCCAAAATAACCCAATTTTTTGTGAGCATGTTGAATAAGGCCTTCACATTGCTTTAAGTGAAATACCATTCACACTTGTCCATCTATCCACACCCACAACAAAAAATTACCTTCCCATTTGAATCTTTTGGTTTTGTGCACAATTTGGTCCCACTCCTTGGGTGTAAATTTAATCGAAACTTCACTTACTTGCAAATATGCAATAATAGGTGCATTCACATGTATGTCCAAGGCACCATCACCTTTTAGTTCAATGTCCATGTCATGGGAATCACCATCACCAATGTTAGTTTAAAGTACATCACCATAACATCCAAGTAGGGTACATAATTATGTTGATACATATCATCATGATACTACCTCCAAATCCAGATATCCATGTCAATAGTGTGCCCCAATGATATCCTGCTTGTTAGAACTTGGGTTTTGACTTAACCCATCAGCATCCCAATTCACCCGTCTAGCATTATTACAAAATTTGGGTGCAATTCACCAGTCCTTGTTTAGTGGACCAGTGAATTTGCTTTATCCCCACTAAGCCCCATTTAGTGGGACCAATGAACTCACTCAAAATCTAATGAAAGCATTTTATGTATAGGGACGTGATTTGTTATAGTGTAACCTTATGAATAATATCAAAATCATACTATTGTAAGATAAGTGCCCACCTAATTAACTTAAAGATCTAATTCTTATGAATTGATCTAATTCCATCCAAAATTTGAATGATAACCAAAGTGAATGGGCTATCATAACAATAACATCAAATTAATGACATTGCTCAAACAATAATAAGGCACTCCCCTTCATATGAATTATATTTGACCTTTATTTTGTTGTTGGATCGACTTGCATATGCCACCACAAACTTTCAATTGTCATCATCAAATTGGGTGAGTTCCTTTCCCAACCTAAAATATTCCAATCCATGCATAGTTGGAATGGTTATCCTTGGATGGGTCACTTCAAAATAGGAGATGATGTGAATTTGGCCATCAACTCTTGAAAAGATCTTTTTTAAAAAAATTCACCCCATATGTACTCATAGTTAATCTTGGTCAATTGGGTGAAAGGGTTTGGCAATGTTACTAAACCGTTTGACAAACCTTTTGATAAAAATTACACGAGTTTAGGAAGGCTCATAATTTATTAACATCCATTGGTTGGAGAACAAAATTGTGAAGTCACTTCAACCTTGGCCTTTTAAACTCCCAATCCATCTAAATAAATCATGTGACCTAGGTATTCCACCAAAATATGAAAGCATTAACATTTGATTCAATGAAACTTAAGGTTATTTTTTAAAGTTTTCCAAAGACCTCTTACAAATGACATATGTGATCTCTGAAGGTCATGTTAAAAATAGTGACATCATCGATTTAACATTTGGCAAAACCAAGACTCCTCAACATTCAATCCATGACCTTTTGAAACTTTACAAGGGTGTTCTTGATACCAAATGGCAAAAATTTCAATTGGTACAAAATATCCTTCACATGAAAGCTAATCCCCCAAAATGTTATTTTGAAGCAAGTTATCGCATGAGCCTAAAGTTTAAGCCTAAAGCCTAGAGTGAAAACTTGG
>Ga0209611_10001187_pt1 | contig 43510 bp, 40 predicted proteins | sample S1TSphgellanicum_3_FD_187693 | JGI IMG/M metagenome (GOLD analysis project Ga0209611, IMG submission 187693) | Host-associated microbial communities from peat moss isolated from Minnesota, USA - S1T2_Fc - Sphagnum magellanicum MG (SPAdes) (version 2) | ecosystem: Host-associated > Plants > Peat... | reverse complement strand
ACAAACAAACAAGAAGAAGGAGCAGATCAAACTGTTATGGACCGACTACAAACAAGTGGAGAATTACAAGACAAGACAAGCTTTATTGATCCATCAACTGGTGTTGATCTGCTGAAGGGTTGTTCCCCAGACTATTTCCTTTTATAACCCTGAACCATACTAGTCCCAAAATATCTTAGGCCATGATATTGCCAAAAGTATCCCAAAATATTCTAGGCCATGACACAAAGTATCCCAAAATATCCTAGGCCATGACATTTATTCTTTTTCCTTTTGTGTTTGTTTGACCAACAATATTTATATTTTGAATAGGGTATGGTTTTCAAGCAATCTAGTATTGTAGGTATGCAATTTTCAATTTCAGTTAAAGTCATTGAATGTAGCATGAATTCCTACAACTCAAATTGTTGCTATAAATGTTCAGTTATTCAATAATGATCATTTTCATTTTATTCACACATGTCTTTACATTTTTTAGTTCGGTGATGGCCCATTTGAGGTTGACATCAAATTTGTTAATAAACAAATATAGTTGTTGATCCATTTGAAGTATTAGTTTTGAGTTTTTTTGTAACACATTATATATTGTATTAGTTTTAATAACTATTTTAACCAAATTAATTCATTTGTGTGCATTAATCTCCTTATCAAATTTATACTCTAGAAAATCAATGGCTTTGTGCATATTTCACAATTTACCTTATTGACATACCAATTGTTCCTCCAACATTTTTTATTGATTTTGGTGTTCAATAACTTGTGTTTTAAGATGTTCATTTTCACCTTCGAATAATTCCACATGCATTTTATGAAAATGCAAATTCTTCATTTTGGCTTCAACATGTAGGGCTTGTCTGTGAATTTCATCAAATTCCTTTTATAACTTGAACACCTTCTTTTGTAGATTCATAATTCATTGATTGATGACTTGTCAAAAATGGATTTTGGTTTCCTACTTGTTTAAAGTTGCATCATACACATCAATGTTCTTACTTTCAATAATTTCACTAACATCATCATCTAAATCATCACTTGGTTGATCTAACAAATGGTCATTGATAAGAAACCAATTTTGAAAAAAAATTCCACCAATTACATGTATAAGGCTGAATTTAATATTCTTATACTATTTTAGGTGGATTTTCTTCAAAATGTTTGTAATATTTTGCAATGCAATAGTAACCCAATTAACCAAGTGTCCATTGTGGGCATGTGTATGTACCACATTAACTTTTTGGCACAATAGATTGTTCGTTATTTGAACCATAAAACTCACATTTATTATGTACAAGATCAGGTTTGGCAAGTATTCCAATGCGAAAACCATCCTTTTGACATGGTAAGAATTTTCAGTAATGATCTTGTTGCATTCAACTAATCAAACTACCTTTGATTTAAACTCATAAGTTTTCATTTTGAGCTTTGATAAGTTGAAGACATGAATTACAATTTTTTCAATAAGAATCACCTTGACATTTTAGATCATAGTTTGCATTATTTCTATGTTGTAAATGATGGCTAGGGTGACCCAACACCCATCAATGCACCAATCCAATGGAATTCATTGTGGGTTTCATTGGTTGGATGAAAATTTATTTTGTAAAAAAAATTGCCACTTCTTCATTGCCCTTTTTTTTTGCTCACTTCATAAACATATTTTTCTGTTCTAACTTTTTTTTAAAAAAAATTTTGCTATTTTTTTTCTTTTTTCCCTTGCTCCTACTTTTCTATCTTTCCTTGGTTGTTTCTTTTTTCTTCTTCTTTTGTTGTTTTCTTTGCTATTTTTCCTTGCTCCTTTTCCTTCTTTTTTTTTGGTTATTCCCCCCCCCTCTCCCCCCCTATTTCTCATTGCTCCTCCTCCTCTTTTTTTTCTTGCTATTTTTTAATTTTTTTCCCTTGTCCTCCTATTTTTTTCCTCATCATGTTTTCTTTTCTCTTTCTCCTTGCTCCTCTTCCTCTCTTTTTTCTTGGTATTTTTTCTTTTCTTTCTCCTTACTTCTTTGTTTTTTGTTGTTGTTGATTTTTTAATTTTTTTTTGTTTTGCTTTTTCCCTTGCCCTTCTTCCTATTTTTCTCCTTATTTTTTATTTTTATTTTTCCCTCCTTGCTCTTCATCCTTTCTTTTTTCTTATATTTTGGTTACTTTAGTTTCAAGCAAGATCACAATGCAACATGGAGGCAAGTTTGGAACAATAAGACTTATTACAAAATGCAAAAAACTTGGAAACTTCTCAAGTGAGGTTTTTTTGCTTTTTTACTTTTATTGGGTTTTTTTTTTTCCACGTTTATGTTTTTTTTGCAATTTTTTTAATTATGTCTTTTTTGTCCAATTTTCTTTTTCAATTTTTTTTAGTTTGTGTGTTTTTTATGTGTGTGTGTGTGTGTGTGTGTGTTTATCATAATGAAAACCTTGAAACCTTTGTTTATTAATGCATGTTTGTATTTATGAATTAGACTGTGTGGAACCACCAAAGATTAGTTTGTGATCAACATAATTCATTGTCACATTTAACACCAATAATTGTACACATATCACCATCTTACAAAAGCAACTGAAAGAACTACAACTTATTGTTAAGTTCATGATATTATGAATGAAGAAGCTAGCGATAGAATGGGATCTTTTGTGAAGAGGGAATAGCATGTCATTACTTTTCTTTTGGACTTGTTGATTTTCATTTTTTTTACATAATTCTTATGGTTTGGTGCATTTTGCATGTAACTTATGTGTACATAGAAACTAAAACATTATTTTATGCCATTCGGTATTATGGTAACCAATGACATGTGAATGTTTTCCAAAAGATCTTAATGAATTTTTGAATTTCAAGTTTACTTAAAAATTTGCATTAATTCATGTAAATATTTCCTTTTTACAAATTCAATTTTTTTTGTTTTAATTAAACAAATATGAAGCTTTAAAAATAAACATAACATTTGTCTAGACATGCAATACCTACATTTGCGTATTTCATATTGTATTCTATAGTGTTTTCACCTTATAACACCCACATCAACTTCACAAAATTTTCATTGGTTTCTTTGGCCAACCATGTAGTAATCACATCCATAATTGTTATATTACATTTTGTAACATTGTCACCCTACAATACCCACATCTATAATTGTTAAATTGCATTTTGCAACATTGCCACCTCACATACCCGCATGTGTTTCCAAAGTTTTCATTACTTTTTTTGGCTAGTTATGTAATGCGTACATATGAATCCTAAAATGTTTATTGTTGTATTAAACAATTATGTAGTATTTGTACACCTATGTGTTTTTCCAATTCACTTATTTGTGAATATTGCATGTGTCATGTTTGACACATGGTTTTGGCATAATACCAATGTGGGTAATGCTCTTTGAAGTCAAGGGTCCATTTAAAGTAGGTTTGGACCAACAAATGTTAGTTTTGGCATTATTGTTGATGTAAGTATTACATATTGGATAATTAATACAACTTGCAATACCTGCTTGGTTTTCTAATTCGTAATTTTTTAAAATGTGGGTATTACATATTAGGTAATAAATAGAACTTGTTAATGGTGAATGAAAGTATTAAATTGTGATTTAAGGTGGGTTAATGAAATGTATTAATTTAAAAAGGATATTTCAAAATCATTTCAAAAGTGTGTTGAAATTCCATTCAACCTTAAATGCATTAATTTTTGCAATTCCTTCATTGACAATAATCATCACCTTCTAGAGTACCTTTAGGATTTTCTTGCATGTAAGTAATACCAAAGAGGTAGTGATTTAGCCAAAAAGTAAAAAATGTTTTGTTGAAATGTACAAGTTTAGGCCAAAACAAATATTGGTTTTGTTAAAAGGTGTAGGTTTTTAGATAGGAAATAAAAAAGTTTTGTTGATAGGAGGAAGTTTAGTTAAGAAAAAATGTTAATTTTGCCAATATATAAGGGTTTAACTAAGAAAAAATATTTTTTTTGTCAAGAAAAAGAGGTTTAATTAATAAATAAAGGGGTTTTATTAAAAGCTAGAAGTTTAGTTTTAAAAAATATTAATTGTGTTAAAAGATAAAGGTTTAGCCAATAAAATGTAAAGGTTTTGTTAAAAGGTAATGGTTTTGTTAATAAGTAAAAAGGTAAAAGTTTAGCCAAGAAAAGATATTGGTTTTGCTAAGAGATTTGCTAAAAAGTAAAGAGGCTTTACCAAGAAATGGAAGTTTAACTAAGTAAAGATATTAGGTTTGCGAAGAGATAAAGGTTTAACCATCAAAAGGTAAAGACTTTACTAAGAGGTAGCGGTTTTGCTAATAAATAAAAAGGTTTTGTCGAAAGATAGAAGTTTAACTAAAAAAAGTTATTGGTTTTGTCAAGAAGTAGAGGTTTAGGTAAGAAGTAAAAAGGTTTTGCCAAGAAATAAAGGTTTAATTATGAAGTAAAGAGGTTTTGTTAACGTTTCACTTCAAAATAAAAAGTTTTTGTTGAGATATTAAAGTTTAACTAAGAAAAGATAAAAGTTTTGTTAGGGAGATAAAGGTTTTGTTGAGGGGTAAAGAAAACATAAAGGTTTAGCCAAAAAAAAAAAGGTTTTGCCAAAATGTACATGTTTAACCATAAAAAATTAATAAAAAATAGAAGGTAGGTAGGTATGTAGGAGTGGAGTTCATTGTTAGTTGGTAGGTAGGGCCAAGATGTAGGTTAATAAGGTAGCTAGGTCAATAAGATAACTAGGTTAGTAAGGTAACTAGGTGGGAACATAGTATGAAGGTTGGGGTTGAAAAACAAACAAACCCAAAAAAAACTCATTGGTTTAAAACCAAAAAAAGTTGACTGGTTGAAGTTGGATGAAAAAATGCAACCCATCCCATGGACAAATTGATTGATTGGTGTGTTGGTGGGTGTTGGTTCACTTTGACCTTTAGCCGTAGATGATTGCATTGTGAATAAAATCATGGTTGTGTATTGTTTGAATTGGTTGCATCTACGTCCCCATAAGCTTAACAACTTTTGTTTCTCAAGCCCACTGCACATCCTTTGTTTTCACCCATTATTTGTACATGTGCATTTCCCAAATAAGCAAAAGAATGTTCACTGGATTTTTTATTTTATTTTCTATTAGACATGGGTGTTTTCATCTTTTTAAGTTGTTTGACAATCACTTGTTGTTTAATTTTTCTAGTTGTTGTCATCGGAATTATATTGGTAGTGTAGAATACCAACTCTATATCTTCTACTTCCTCCCAAGAAATCATGAGCTCACAAACAATTCTCTTGGTGGCAAAAAAAAAATGTTGAAAAGTAAGCATTACAAAGTTCCTAGGTTGGAAAAAAGTTTGTAGAAATAGGATGAAAGGAAAGAAAAGGCTCCTTGGATTTTGAAAAGTTGATAGTAAGTGATTTCAACAAAGGACACAATGATGTTCGTTTATTGTTGAAATATTGCATCCCTCAGATATCAAAACATGATGTTCCTTGGATACCAAAACACAACATATCTTGGATTTCCAAAATCATTAATGGGACAACTAATGGCAATGTTTTATCATTTCCATAACTTTTGTTGTCATAAGTACCAAAAATATTCAATGGTGTTATTTCAACCACCGAGCCATGAGTGGTATTGATGCAAAAAAAAATTGGTGACGGTATTTGTTTATTGAAAATATATGGTCAATATTGGGAAATTTTTGGTCTTGACTTGTTATCAAATGTGCAAACATTGGATTTTGTCAATATCGATAAACTAGTATTTGGTAATGTGGGATTGGTAGTCACAAAAGATTTTCCTTGAGAATTGTTGTAAGATCCTTAGTTGTTATCATTGAAATTCCCTCTTATTATCCAATTGAGCTTCCAATTGGGAGCTTTCTCATGCATTCGATAAGGTTTAAACTCGTTGATGTTGATTAGGATAAATTGGGGTCAAATTTGTTTATAGTAACTACGAGAATAATATTGGTGGGAAGACAATATTGGATTTGGTAGGGTCCAAACCATTCTTTTTTGAATTTCCTTATACGAGATTTTTTGCTTTTGAAAAACTAAAACATATAATCCCCTTACAAAAAATTCTTTTGTTTGTAATCATTTAAAGCCCAAATAACATAATTCCATTATTTCTATCCTAAAGTAAGAATTGTTTCCACTAGAAGAAAAATGTGGTTGTGTGATTAATCCATATGACTAATTTACAATTGTAAGTGACATATATGACCAAAATCTCACTAGTTGTGTTTGACAAGTTGCATGCAACCTTAGTCACAAATGACATGGATTAGGAATGAAAGAAAAAATTCAACACAATATAATTTCATCTTTTGACTAATTGTATGTGTATTTTTGTTTGTGACTACCACTAAACTATTTTGGTGAGTGATAAGTTGCCATGATATCAACATAAGAATGAATGATGTTGCCATGTATCAACAATTTGTATTATTTCAAAAAAAAAAAAAAAAAAATTCATTTTGAGAAAACATATTCATGTGCTCATGATTGTGACATGTGGCACATCCACAAATATTTCAAATTTATTCTTAGTACACTTGAAAAAAAATTATGTAAAAAAAATGTAAATAGGGGTACTTATTTATCTAAGCTAGTGACTTGACCTTAAAAAGTGAACATAAAACATAATAGCAAAATCAGCTACCTATTAGTCTACCTACATTAAGGTGAAGCCATTTTGATTGGTTCATCCCAAATACATAACAATGTGTGCATTATAAACATTCTAACTTGGTTAATTAAACTTTGGCGAAATTGAAACTTGATTCAACATTAACTAAATGAAAACTTAGTTAAACTAAATTTTTGCTAACCTTGGCTTACATTAGTGAAACTAAAACTTGTCTAAATCATGGCTAAACATTGGCAAAACAAAAACTTGCTTAAATTATACCGTAGTGCCACAAAAGGTTCGTTAATGAATTCGGGCTGGAGGCCGAAATGATCCTTTATTGGGCAAATAAATGACTTTTGGACTTTTGTAACGAATGTTTTCCCCCAAAACCGGACCTTTTGGCGCCAAAAAAAACATTGAGGCAGCTGCAGATAGCTTGCTAGCTTTGGATGAGAATGCCCCGGTGGATAATGTGGAGGGTGGCGAGGTGGCAGTGGAAGATCCAGGGCATTTTGATTATGCTCAGAATGTTGCACATGTGTGCTTGCAACATCAAAACAAAAAAAAATGGAAATTGGCTTGGACCTGCAATGGACCTTTTTGGCAGATTACTGGACCTTTCCCTTGAAAACAATGCATTTCCTGCAGCACTAATGGACCTTTTCCAAAAAAATTCCTCAAGATTAATTAAATTGATCGTTACAGCCCGCCCGAACCTTTCGTGGCACTACAGTAGCTATCAAAACATTGGCAAAAAAAAAACTTGCCCAAACTATGGCTAAACATTAGTTAAATATAAATTTAGTTAAATTGTGGTTAAACCATGGCAAAAAAATGGCAAAACAAAAACTTAGTTAAACCTTAATTACATCATAGCTAAACAGTTGTTAAACAAAAATTTGGCTAAATGGTGGTTAAATCGTAATTTAAAATTGACAAAACAAAAACTTGGCTAAACCATGACTAAACATTATCAAAACTAAAAACTTGGTTACATTGGGTTTAAATTGTTGTTAAACATTGACAAAATGAAAATTTGGCAAAACATTGGCTAAACAAAAAATTGGTTAAATTGTAATTAAAAATTGGTTAAATTAAAATTTGGCTAAAATTTGGCCATAATTTGGTGAAACGAAAACTTACCTCAACCTTGGTTAAACCTTGGTTAAATTAAAACTATGTCAAACTTTGGTTAAGCCTTAACAAAATTAAAACTTGGTTAAATGTTGGTTAAATTTAATAACCTAGGTTAATTGAGGTTATGCTCAAACATAAACCACACGACACTTATGTTAAACATAAATTTAGATCATGTCACTTGGCACCTAAGATAGGTAGGTAGATAACCTTAATGTATATAAATTATACATATATTCTTTTAATGTATGCATGATATACAAATAATATGCTTTAAATACAAGTTAAATACAATTTGAATACACCCATAAAACATGCCCCCATGCTATACTTTAATACACGTTAGTATACCCCTTGGGGCTAAATCCACCACATAGTGGTGCAACTATTTTGGTCAAGTTATTAACTAATGGAACATGTATGCCCTTTCTTGAATGAAAACCTTATTAAAAATTGTCAATATGGAAAAATGGAAAAAAATAATCAAAACCTAGTTTTAAATTGTAGCATAGTCACAAGAAGGACCAAACTTGTCAAAAAGTTGCAAAAGTGACCAAAGGTTATAATTGCAAATGGCTAAGAGTCACATGTAGTTGTAAATATAATGGTTGCAAATGACAAGATTTCTTCCATTGTTCATTTTTTTTCCCTCTAATTATGTTAGTTTAATAATTCTAGAAGTAAATTTTTTAATAAGTTTAGTAGATAATTTGTTATGGGTCATGAATTGAACAAGTAACAAATAATTGGTAAGCATGAATGGATGAAGTCCATACACCAATAGAAGGGTGTATGGCTAGTAGTTACCTCAAATGTGGTAAGCATACAAGAAATGTGTAAATGTTTGTCCTAGATATTACACTTTTCATTGACCAATTTGGTCATCAAAGCTCCAATGATTTTGTTAGTTGATTTAGTTTGCCCATTTCATGAGGATACTAGGTAGTGGATTTAGTTTTTTGAAATAAAAAATGAGTTGTCAAAATTTTGTATAATATCATTAATGAAATGAACTCCTTGATCACTTACCAAGGCAAGTGGGGTGCATCCAAACTTGGTAAGAATAAATTCATAAATGAATTTTGTTGTAATGATTTCTAAGTTGGTCCTTAAAGCCTTGGCTTTCACCCACTTGGTAACATAATCAATAGTTGCCAAAATGCATTTGTTTATGGTGTACCTATTAACTAGTTTGATAGGTACAATAAAATCCAAGCCCCATTTCATGAATGGTTCTTTAGGTAACATGGTTACCAATTAAGCCATGATAGAAGTTAACAAGTTCCCAATTTTTTTGACAATCATCACAACTCTAACAAAAATTATGGGTGTCCTTATAAAGAATAGGGCACCAATATTTGACATTTAACTTTTTTGATAAGTGATGTTTGTTGAAAAATGGCCTCTTCTTATCCCTCTATGCATCTTTTGTATAACTAATTAGGTATCTATTGGTTGAATCCATCTTCATAAAATTTGGTTGTGTCCCTTTTCATAGAGTTTCCCATTATGAAAAATGGAAGGTAAAACCTTCAAAATGAACTTTTTTTTGTTCAATAGTAAAATGCACAAGACATTATCTAGTGGAAATACAATCATAGATTTCTTGTAAACATATTGTTTGTATAAAAAAAAGTTGTGCATCTAATATTTGGTTTGGCACACTTGGTTTTTCATTAGAAGTCGATAATTGAGAAAAGAACATCAGATTATTGAGTGTGATTTTTCTAATTTGTATATTATTAAAAAGTTGAATTCCAAGAACAATAGAAGGCATGTTTGAACAATTGAACTTGATACTTGAGGTTTGCAAATCAAGTAAACCAACACCATGTGGTCCACACAATACAAGAACCTATTTCCTAGTAGATGATGTTGAAATTTTTACAAGGCCTACACCATAGCTAACACCTCATGTTTGGTAGTGGTATAATTACATTCAACATTATTAAGGAATAAAAAAAAGTAGAACTTTAAGTGGTTGATCACATTTGTTTGTAATATTTTATGTTAACATCACACCCACACTTAGATTCAATGCATCGGTATGAATGTGGAATTCAAGGTCTAATGTGGTGTAATCACATTCCAATTATTGATTATCTTGCACACATTTTGGCAATTGGTTGTACATTTGAGAGTTCTTGTCTTTCACATTGGCTTTGTAATTGGTGCCATGATGAAAGAAAAGTTCTTGATGGAGCATTGATAAAATTGAGCTATGCCATAGAAGATTTGAATGTCACATGGAGATTTCGGTGATGGCATATTAATATTTGCCATGATTTTTTTAGGATTTTGAAGTTTTCCTTTTTTAGAAATAATTTAACTCAAAATTGGTCTAGAATAGACAAAAAACATGTAATTTTTTAGATCGAAATCAATATCAAATTCCCATTACTTATCAAAACAAAGCCTCAATTTTGATAGGTGACCATGCCACTAAAAACATTGAAGTAATGAAAAAATAATTTCATAAAACTACCATGTGAACTAATCCTTGAAGGTTAGGTCAATTGTTCTTTGATAAGTTGGTGGGGCATTTTTCAACTTGAAAGGCATAATTATCCAAACAAATGTTCCCCAATAAGTAATATTTCATGGCCTATGACTACATTCAATATTTTTTCAGGAAATGGAAGAGGATAAGGATCCTTCTTTGTTGTTGAATTGAGTTTGTGAAAATCAATGCAAATCCTAAGCTTTTTGTTCTTATTTGGTATAACAACAATTGGTGATAGCCAAATAGCTTGATCTGTAGGCTCAATGCATCATGAAATTAGGAGCTTATTCAAGTCTATTTAACCATTGTTGCATAATTAGGATTCATTCAGTACTTGGCTTGATAAGTAGGTGGAATGGAAGTGTTGAACATGATTTAATGCTAAGCAATGTGCAGAGGGATTCCTTTCAAGTCGTGATAGTTCCATGGAAACAAGTCCTTGTATTATTATAGAAGTTGTTTGGCATCCACTATTAATATCAAATCACATATTTGTTTATTTGAGAAGTGTCCATCAAAAACTTACAAGTCCTTGATGCAAACTTAAGATAGGGTAATATCTGTTCGAATAGATCCATTAGTATGCCAAAATTGGTCCTCAAGTTCAATAATACTAGAATTTGGAAATGAATTCTTTGGTATGCTAGTTGGTAAGCTCACCATGCCAATTGTAAACAAGTCAAGTTTTGTTGCAAGTAGTATGTCTTTTCCCTCATCAACAACCCCATTCACAAAGTCATAACAAAGCGATATTTCAAGGTGTTTTGTATAGTTATAACACTTCCATTGCCTTGTATGGGAATCAAATTTGTCCCCCAATTATGGGAAACCTTGGCATCCTTCAACCATGGACTACTTAAACAACATGGAAGAATTAACATCCAATACACTGTTTTGAATGACAATAAATGTGATTATGTGAAGAATTCCATGGGTGTAAAATTTGAGGTTTTTAATAAATCCTATAGGTTTGGTTATGGTTTGATTTGTCATTCTAAGGTTATATAAAGAGTAGGTTTGGTAATCAATAGTCCTAAAAAATTATTCAAATTTTAAATAATGATGTTGATTTAAAAACCATTATCTAGCAACACATCCTCAACAATATTTTTGCCAATTTGAACTTAAACGATTACCATGTGAGAATCTACAATTATTGAAGTTATGGTAGGGCATTGAATGAGAATGTTATGGGTATGTGTTTTTAAAACTCATTTCAATAGTGTTGAGAATGTTATGGGTATGTGTTTTTAAAACTCATTTTAATAGTGTTGAGAATGTTATGGGTTTTGAATTTTTTCTTGACACTATTATAAAGAGTTTAAAAAACACACACTTATTTAGGTTTGGTACTAGATGGGAAGGTTGCCCTAGGTTCAAAGTACATTTATTCTCCAAAAGTTGCTCACAAATTTCCTAAATGGTAGTAGTGGGTTTGTTAGAATTCTATCCTTTAATAGAGATTTTAGTTTTGGTTTTTTTCAAGTACCAAAGTTCACATTGACCTAATCATTGTTGTGGTAATTGAATTGGAGGGTTTTGACGTTCCAAATTTTGGATAATAGTTTCAAACTTCTTGTGTAGCTTTTCCTTTTCAATTTAATTGATACATGTTTATTGAAGCATTTTCCTTCTTTGTTTTTTCTTTTACTACTAAAGTAATTGCCTTGTTTTGAAACATAACCTATATTGAAATTTAGTGGGGGTAGTCATAGATCTTGTGATCTCCAATTCCCCATAAATTTAACATTGGAATTTGATAGGTGGAGAAGATTATTGGGGTTTGTTTGTTGCTTTCCCTATTGTCCAAAACCTTGTTTATTGAAGGAAATTTCTTATATTTTAATTTGTTGTTTATGTTGTTAAGATTTTAATGGCACTTTTCCTTCATGTGACTTGGTTTTCTTGCATTGTCTAAAAATGATTTCATTTTTTCTTCCTTTGGTAGGCTTTTTGGTTCTTAAAGTTTGTGGTAGCTCTAAGTAATTTTGTGCATCCCCAATGCTTTCTTCACAAGTGGCTACCACCTCCTTGTGTTGTCGCAAAATGTCATGTTTCATTCTTGCAATAACAATGTGGAGATAAGGTAATAAAGTTGTTCTAAAAAATGTTGTAAAGATAATGTCATTAACCTTGTGTTGTAGAGAATTTGCCAACTTCAAAATTTGTTTGTAGTAGATTTCAACCTTTTTGTCAACTTGTTTAATGACTTGAAAAACTATGTAGACTTGTTCATTAATTTGCACCTTTCAGTAATGTTAAAAAAAAATTTCTTTTAATTTGACAAAGGCACAATTCTATTGGCTTTGGATGAAATTATTTCTTCATTTAAAAATGTGGTTATGAAGTGTGAAACAAAAAAAATTGACAATATCAACATTGTCACATTTTCCATTTGGGGTAGTCATTTTTCTTAAAACTTAAATGTATGTGTTGAAATCAAATGCAAGAGTGTAGATTTGATATGGAAACATTTTCCTAGTTAATGCATGTATTATTTAGATGTTGTTGACACATCTATTATGGTTGGAGGGTATTGAAGTGGATACCAAGGTATTCTAAGAAATCCTCCATGTGGGGTTTTGTTAAGTGTTTTGGTCAATGACCCTCTTCTTGGGAGTCCATGGTGTGTTATGTTGAGGTTTATTGAATTGCACCCATAAGCTTTTCTTCTTAATTATTGAAAACACCATTGCTTCCAATTAGAAGTTCACCACCACCTTTTAGAAGAACATTTTTGCCCCCAAGAAGACCACCATTGCCTCATGTAAGTATTACTTTTGATTATTGTATCCAACATGGGTTCAGTATGTTCAACATTGATTTGAATATAGTTTTGTATATTGAGAAATTTAATTTCAATAAATTACACCTCCCTTAATATGTGGTATTCATGCAAGAAAATGAATAAGTTTTTCAATAGTAGAGATGAAAGTTCTACCAAAACATGCATGGTTCAACATTACCAAAGACATCTTCAACTACTAATGTGGTAGGAGCTTCTGTTATAGAAGTGGCTACCAAAATACTTGATACATACGTAGTTGGAATTTCTACCAAAACTATCGAGGTTTGAGATTGTGTGATATTTTAGGTACAATAGACATTTTTAAAAACCAGGTCTAGCTTCTCCACAATATGGATAGAAATCCTAAGAAGATGAATTTTGAAATACTATCAAAATGAATTTGGTTACTAAAGTCATATTTGTCTTTTTTTATATTTGATGTTCATGTTTGAGAAGGGTGAATTTCTTTCTCATAGTTAAACCTACAATTTTTCAATCTTTTATTGAAATCATGCAAGTTTTGTTACAAGATTCAAAATCGAAGGTATTTGAGGTGAGTTGGTTCATCCCATTCCCACCAAAGTTTGTGTTGCATGGTTGAAGTTATTGTTTGTTCCTTATTTGGTTGTTCTTTCTTAATCTCCATATGGTATTGTTCCTTCACAACAATGTTTATTTCCTCCATGTGGGGTTCAAGTTCGATAGTTGATTCATTAGTAATTCCACCTTGGTTGCTTTGGTTTTTTTTTTTTGACAAAAATATTGCCACATTCCTTGCTTAATTACGGGTAAACATTTTCGGTAGTAGATAAAGAAATTCTTGACACACAAGTGGGTGAAAGCATGAAAAAATGAGCTAGTTGCACCAAGGTTAAAATCCTTTATAAGGACTGTATTTTCCATGTGACAATTTTCTATTGGTTTATATTACATTTTTCACATAATTTTTTAAACTAAATATAAAATTTGAAGCCAAATATGACATATAATATGATAAAAACTCAATTTTTTTGCTTCAAGCCTTACATTATAGTTAAATCTATAACTTTACTTTGAACCATGATTACAAATTCAAAATTATAATAGTGTGAAAGGATATTTGAATACTAAAATCTTCAAAAGGTGTATGTATTTTTATTTTTTGAATGTTTTGAACAGATGGATCCCTTCTTGTGGAATATATTAAAGTTCACAAAAAAATTGAAACGATTTGGTGAACATTTAATGAGGGGAATTTTTTTTGGATACAAAAAAACTACATGTTCATATGCTTTTTTTGAGTGCTTTAAACATATAAAAAGACTCTTAAAACATGGTGAATTTTCATGAAAATTCTGTAGTTGCAACTTTGAAAGTATAAGAATTTATTTAAAAAATAAAACATTAAAAAAATATATATAATGTTCCCATGGTGATTTTTCAAATTTTCAAAAAATAGTTTTTAGATACTGTTCACACATTGCTTGGCTCCTTTTTTCTTATTTTTACCCAAGTGTGATATAAATTACAATGTTTAACTTTCTGCTTAGGTTGCCAAATGTGAGATCATTCAAAAAATTGATTGAGCGTATTGAAAGGTGGATCTAGATCAAATTTGAAGGATTTATAAATCCTTTGTATGCATAAATTTTGCATAAGAAAACAATATGTAAACTATAGAATTCCAAATAGGAATTTTAAATGTGTGATTCAATTGGCCTTTACCAAATTAATTAAGTAGGTGGTGAAAAAAATCACAATTTTAGATTAGTTCAAAATGAAAATGAAAATGTTAAAATAGATTAAGATAATATTAAACTTGTAAAAAGAATACAAAATTTGCAAAATAAAATTTTACTTATGCAAAAGTAGTGTAGTATTACTAAAATCAAAACATCAAAAACAATTTAACCTTCCTATAATAGAATAATTTTTCTTTGTAGAAAGCTAACGACAACAAGAACAATAATATCCCTCCTTAAATATGGTTTGAAGACTAATGCTAGTTGTTTATACTAAAGTGTTATTAAAGGGATTTGGCAAAAGTAGTGTGATTAAGCTAGTTAGCACCCCATTTCAATCTTGTTGAAATGACCTTTTTAGAGGTCATTGTCCTATAACTAATTTATACTAAATTTAACTTCTTCAAAACTTGCCAATTTGGTAGACCAACGGTTACCAAAGGCACTATTTAAAAAAGTAAAAAGTTTGGTTTGGGTTTTAACATGTTATAATTCCCAAAGTGGAAAAATTGTTTAAAAGTGTTTAAATTCATTTTCCCATACTTGTGGGAATGTGTTTTAAGTCTTGAAACAATTTCTTGATTCATTTCCCCTTTCATGTTTTAGCCTTAATCATGAGCCCAAGGATAACTTTGTTATGGTCCACTATGGTTGATTTAGGGATGGTTGTACTTTGGTTAAACACAAGGGTTTGTGATTAGGCACCTAATGATGGGGTTCACATTGCATTTGGCTTATTGATTTCATCATGTCTAAAACCAAACTCCCTTTTATATATCTATTGTAAAATATTAATTTTTTTATAATATTTGGTTTGTGGATGAACCCAATTCAATGTGAATAAGGTTCCAACTATTGTGTGTGTTTAGGGGATTTTTTTCAAAGTGTGGTTTTGGATTCCTATTTTTTGTGTTAAGAAATTTTAAAACACACTAATATCACAAATTTATCACAAACTAATAATGAAAATTGTGTGATATTCATTCATTCATTCATGGGTTTGGTCATTTTACACTCGATTATCATGCATTGGAAACATGTTGAATACAGATAAATATGGTGACAAATGAAATATGAACCTATGAATGAATGTCATGTGAAATTTACATCTTCCTATAAATCTGTGTGTCAAATGTGTTTTCAATGGACAATATCAGTGTGTGAAACATATGATTTATGAATGAACTAATTTTGCATGATTTCTATTACTAAGTCGTGAGATGTTAAGTTTGTGATGAAAGAATAGGAAACAATTAATTTGACACCATGTGCATTTTATAATTTATTTGTTTAGAAATTGTGTGCATGTTTTCATGTATGTGACTTTGTTGATTTCAAGAATGTTAGGGTCAATTTAGTAACACATGATATGTTTTGCAATAAATCATGTTGTATATAATTGTGAATTTTTTTAATGTTATTTTTTAATATTTTGCAAACTTGAACCTCCATACAATATGAAATTCCAAACCATTCTAAAATGTGTAAAAATAAGAAATTTGAATATATTCCAATTGTGCATGATTGATTGAAATTTAACATTACATTTTTGGTTTTTTTGTATTGCAATATTTCATTTTTTGTATAAATGTGAAATTATTTTAATGTGTTTTGTCCATAGCTTGCAAAATTGAATTATAATATGAAGTTCCAAACCATTAAAGAAAAGTCCCAAACAAATATAATCCTATGTTGGACAATTTGCATCCCATTTTTGGTCATATTCTTTTGTGATAATTGATGTTATGTATAGAATTGTGAGATGAAATATATATTAGTAGCTTGCAAACTTGAAGTCTCTATACAATATAAAATTCCAATCCATTCTAAAATGTGCAAAAAACTAATCAATCAAATATCATCATAAGGTGTATGAAATTTTGAGAATGCTAAAGACATAGATACCATCATACATAGTTCAAGGGTAGCTTTAACACGTGTGCCGAATAATTTATTAATTTTGAAGATTTCATGTTCAAAAAATAGAACATTGTGAAAGGTTCCAAGAGATATTTTATTTTTCCTTCACAAAATGTTTTTCTTTGAGATTTGTTTTATTAGTTTGCAAATTTCAACATTTCTACACATAACATAATTGGTGTCAAAGCTATTGCCAAATTTCCAAGCAATGTGGTTTTTGGGAGACAAAATTTGTCATTTTTTCCAACAAGAAATTGGGAAAATTTTGAAATTATTTGGGAATTCTAAAATCACCATATTTAGACAATACGGTCTTTGACAGGCCGGCAAAAGCTACCTGGCAGGATTCTTCAAATTTTCTACTTTCCTCTCTGACCTGTAGCCAAATTTGGCTAATTCCTCTTGTTGATGATTGCTAGCCTAGTGTGGCAATATCACAAAATAGGAAAAAAAAAATAGAAAAAAAAGCCACTCACTATAGAGTATATACCAAAATATGACAAGGGGTGTGTCACACTGTAGCCTTGCCATTTTACATTAAAAAAAATCTTAAGGCCAAAAAGAAGAATTACGAAAATTAAAATATTTCACCATGCAAAAATTTAATCTTAAAAAAAAAATTCCTCTAAAAGAAACCAAAATCCTTCAAGGTATCATAACTCTATAATAACAAATCTCAAGTTTCAACACAAGCCAAAATATCATGTTTCAAATAATGCTCTTATAAAAATATACCTATTATTATTATTATTACCTAGGGGCCAAAATCCATTAAGCTACTACTACTACCTTAGTAGTAGTACCTTGGCGAATTCGACACTAATTATATATTATTTTCAGAAATGTTGGAAAATTTCAAAAAAATTATTTCTTTCCAAATTCAAAAATAAATATTGTGAAGGAAAATAGTGGAATATTTAAGAATATCCCCATTTGTTGAAATGAATGTTTCAAAATGAATGACTTAAAAAATTGATGGACATGTGTTGAAAATGGCCAAGGTACTAGGGTAAATACTCTTATAATGAATCTAAACTCAATATATCCTTGCCTTTGGTAGTAGTAGGCAAGGCCAAAAATTACAGATTTGTAGGGCCTTTTGCTTGTTGTTTTTTCCTAGTTCTATGGTGATCTTATTAGGAACCCACAAAGCTCCACAATTCTCTCCATGCAACAAACGGAAAATTATGTATATGGATTTTGATCATCATTGTTGTTGTTGTTGCCATTGTTGCCATTGTTGTTGATGCCATTGTTGTTGTTGTTGATGCCATTGTTGCCATTGTTGTTGTTGTTGTTGCCATTGTTGTCATTGTTGCCATTGTTGTTGTTGTTGTTGCATTGATCTTTGATTCCATTCTTCTTCAAGTTCTTCTTCACAACATTAGGTTCCTTCCTTGAAGCCCAAGCAATGAATGACTCCTCCTCCTCCTCCTCCTACTCCTCCTCCTCCTCCTCATCGACCAATGCATCATTAGAGTTTCTTCTTTCTTCTTGTTTGTTGCCGCATGTACATTGTGCAAGAGAAGAACAATGTGAGGAATTATATACGTAAAGCCCCCCACAATTCTCTCCATATGCAAAAGCTCCATAATTCTTCTCTCCATGCACAAACGGAATGCAAATCATGGAGATCGCTCTTTGTTGGTTCCATTGTTGATTCGTTGATCTCTCATTCCCTTCTTCTTCTTCTTCAAGCTCTAAGTCAGTCACAAGATTGGGTTCCTTGAAGCTCAAGCAACGATGCTCATCTTCCATTAATGCATTAGAGCAGCTTCTTTTTCTTCTTTCTTTTTTCCTCTTCTTTGTTGTACACATACATTGTGCAAGAGAAGAACAATTTTAGGAATTTATACACAAAGCTCCACAAGTCTCCTCCATGGACAAACGAAATGCAAATGGAGATCACTGGTTGTTGCCATTGTTGCGTTGATAGTGTCTCATCCCGTTCTTCAAGCTCTTCACAACACTTGGTCATTGAAGGCCAAGCAATAGCTCGTCATCGACTGATACATTAGAGCTTTTTCTTCCTTCTTCTTCATCTTCTTCTTTGTTGTACATATTCATTCTTCTTCTTTGTTGTACCTGTTCATTCTTCTTTCTTCTTCTGCCGTGTTGTTCCTGTATTGGAGCTTGAGCGCGGCGCCGCCGCATGCCGCATTCCGTCATGTCCTCTACTTCTCCGATGGCTACTGAAAACAAAACGCCCTAGCGCGACAGCAGCGACGCGGGAGGGATTTTCTGACAAAAAGGATTGGCATTTGTGACGCTCCTCCTCCTCCTCCTCCTCCTGGAGGCACTTATTCCCAAGCATATCAACGAAGAAGAAGAAGAAGATCATGATAGGAAAGGAAAATGCAGCGGAATGCATTGATTTGAGGTGCACGGCACCGAATTGTGTTGCAATACGAGAAATACCATGCTCCCAGCAAGGTTGTCCACTGCGATTGGGGCCGGCTAACCTCCCTTCCTCCGAGACATGCGACATACACTCGACTGGGCTCAAGTGTGCCACTTCCGCAGAACTAGGTCGACGGCGCCCGCAGGTGGGTTGCTGCCGTCATTATCTTCTTCTTCAGCAGCAGCAGCAGCAGCTCAACTGCTGTTTCCTACACTTGCAACCGTACTACCATCTGTTTACAAAGTGACCTTTTGTTGTCCCTTGCAACATGCACAGAAGCTCCAATACAGTACTGTCTAGGAGGAGTCCCTCCTCTTGCTCTTAAGAAATTGTATGTTTGTTTTGGAAAATCAATACATGTGTGTCGTTTTATTGTGGGGGGAATTCAGTGGAGACCTAGTGTGAAGAGAGTTGATGAGCTCGGTGGCTACGAGAAGCTCTGGAAAGCGAGGATTACCCACATACCCGTTAAGGATTCTTTAGGACCTCTTGCAACCCGTCCCCCATTCACAGAGGTAAATTCAGAGCTCTTGTGATCAGTGTTTTTATTTTTTGTTTTGTTTTTGTGGTGAACTTTTTATCACTTGGTGATAAAAAAAAGGTGGGGTGGGGACATTTGGCTTGGACATTGGCTTCTAGCTTGTCGCTAGAACATAGTGGGATTCCTAAATTTTTTGACTTAGGGTTCTGACCAGCAGTGAAATTCGGCTAGGCCCTCTTGTAACTGATTGCCAATCCATGTACCTCACAAAATTGAAAAAAAAACCTGCTTGTGATTGCACCATTAACAACACATTGAAGTTACAGACCATGGTGGCGATTGCCCTCTTGATCATACCCTGCAGAATAGAACAGATGTGGAACACATGCATATGTATGTACCTCTGCGGGTTAGAAATCCTGGAACCTTGGTAGCTGGAAATAGTCCATTGCTTGCTGGAAAGGGGTGCATCGAGTTTCTGTCATGTGCAATTGATCTAGAGTCTAATGAGTGGCATGGTGTCAAGAAAAGATGACAGTGGGTGAGCTCAACAAAGTATATACCATATGGGCACCGCACAGATACATCAAATTTCCAGTGGGTGCCATCAATTCGGTATGTGAGGCGGGGTCATGATGCAAGTGCAACGGGGGAGTGGCGATCAAGTGTGCACTGTTCAATCCCTCGACTGGGGGAAGAGAAGTTCCCTGTCCGTCCCCATCGACGTGTCACAGGTGGAACCACATACCGACACTCCATAGAGACATGTGAAGGCAAATTCAAAACATCACTTCGCTATATACCTGAGTTCCAGCCTCCATGCAAGAATTGGCAACCATCAAAGAGTCATGTCACTGCATCACGCACAAAATTCTGCACAGTGTGCCCAGCAGAAGCACCCACCAATTCCCATCTTAAGAGCATTCTTGATGAAACATGCGAGAAGTGGACAGTGAGCAGCCTCTTCACTCTCTCGTCTTTGTTGCCTCCCATGGAAAGAGAAATTCCATCTCTGATTTCAAATTGTCTATTTGTTGGACATCTGTGAACTAGAAACTGTGAACTCTTGCCATCACTCACTAAAATGCTTTATTTGTGCTCCAATGCAGAGAGAGGTTAGAACTAAGTGTAGGAAGTATCATGAAGCTCATCCGCAATTCAATCTTTTCCATGGGCATGCTCATGATGTCCCTCTAAGCTCACGATGTCACAGAGACTTGCGTGCAACCGATGCTTCAGGTTTGTGTCACAACCTGATCAGCTAGCTCTCCATTATTGCCAATCTCCATGTACCTTCCACGTTCAAAACTCTGATGCTTTATGCTACTTCATCATCACTCACCACAATTTTGATTCATCACTGACTTTTCTTTCAAGAACAGAAGATTTCCACAACAATTGGCACCTGACATGCACATCGTGTAATTTTTTGTTGGGTTCATTTTGTGATGCAGTCATGCCATGTGAGTCTAGTGGGAAAACACCATATGCTTGGACTGCCAGGAGCAATCCCCTTCAACCTGATGGTAACCTTGCATCCTACAGACAAACACCCAAATGCTCAAATCACATTCTGCACACTTCCAAATTGGTCCCATTCGCATTGATATATAGAGATCTAGATATAGAAATACCTTTCCTTGAAAAGCCTTGTGATCCAGGCATCAAGCAACCAACCAAATCCCCAAATCTGATTTTGCATACTTGCAAACTGTTCCCATGTGCATTGGGAGAAATCTATTTCTTAAATGTTTGACATAATGAACAACCTTGCTGTCCAGGCATCAAGAAACTAACCAAAGTTATTAACCAAAGTTTGAGCAAAAGCATGATGAGTATTTCACATTGATTATTCACTTCAAGATGCAGGAAAGCTACTGATGGCATTGAAATTGGGGCATGGGTTGGTGATGATCAGGGAAAGTGAGAGGGCGCTACATTCCGGAAGGGAATATTGATCATTTTGAATGTGCAGTTTCTCTATCAGTAAGAATTTTTTTCTTTTAGCCTCTGTAAATTCTCAACATCTAAACACCTTTACATCCAAACAACACCCAATTGTGCACACACCTTGGGTCAAGGTTGAGAAGACATAAAATCCAGGCCCTTTCTACATCCAATACTTTGTTGAACAGCTTTAACTGATCCATGGTGCTTGCACTGGTTCAGGATCGGTTTCAGATTAAGGCCAAACCACTACGGAAGTGGCATGATGGCAAAGAGCATCTTTCAGGTGTGTTTGCACCCAATTTTTTGCAGTTGGTAAACCTTCATCTGTATGAGATTGAAACTCAATGATCAATCAAGTCCAACATGACATAGAGCCAATGTTTGGATCTGCTGTTCTATGTAGATAGATAATACATCAAAGTAGTTGACGAAGGTAATTACTAATCACAGAATGAGAGGTAAGTCAAAGAGGTTGTGTCATTGGGTGTGATTTTTGCAGTGCTGCAAAGGAACGCAATTTCTGGGGTGTTGGAACATAAAGATCTAGTGCATTCTCCGGACAGAGATCTTGGGCAAAATCTGTATTCACCAGCTGGCAAAGTGTATCAATACATCATGGATGGTAGATTCCAAAACCAAGCGGTGGAGGTTAGTGATGTCCACCTTAAGACTTTTTCAATTTCCTCTAGCAAAATTCCTTAGTCCTATGAGCACCTCTCCCTACAACATAAAGGTCCATGATAGGGAGGTTTTTGAGTTGTCTTAAATGGCAGAATTGGTCATCACTGTCAATCAAGATATTTCCTACCTACCTATGCTACATACTCACTGGCGTGTGTTAGTTCATGACCTACCAATGGACCTTTACTTGGGAGAACACACCTTAGTAGGCATATTCTGCCTCCCAGTAAATCACTAGGGCAAGGCTAGTAAATGCACACACAAACAGTATGTAAAATCAAATCTTCTCTACAGTTGAACATCTAAACAAACTTGTTGCAATGGATGCAGCAGACTCAACCATTGACAGAGCATAGGGTCCAGTATGCAACTTTGAAGCCATGGGTTGCACAGGAAACTTACCAAGCCACAAGCCAGGCATGCAAAGACAATAAGTTAAATGACACAAGTGTCCATCCTTCTGTCAACAGGTTTCTGTATGAAGACAAGTTTGTCATAGTTTCTTAATGCCCAGCCAAATTTCTTACCCACTCTAGAAATACTTGAGTGATTGAATTTTTGCCTTATCTTGAATTTCCCTTGGACACCCTCAAGTCATTGATCATCATCAGGATAAGTTTTGTTGAAGATCATACAAGAACAATTGTATTGGCAGTTTTCCTTTTATTATAGCACTTTGGGTGAAGCAATATTGTGGCCTGCATCAACATACCCTACAGATCTCTTCTTCACCATTTCTGAAATTATGTGTTCACTTGTTGAAATTTTTTGGTTTTGTTCAAAGGCCATTGAGAGCTAAAATCTCAATCCATTTAATGAGGGAAAATTTTCTCCCTATTCTTTATGACAACCCAGAATTGCAAACAAACTAGTGGGTTTTCCCTTAAACTTGGAAGGACAGCAATCTTTAAACTAAGTTTGGTTTTGTAACAATCACTTTTCACCAAATTGATAAGAAAGGTCAATTCAATTTACTGACGTTGCATCAAAAGTGAACTTCAATTTTAAACATTGAAATTGAATCATAGTAGGTTGAACTGAAGTCAATACACATGAAAGTTAACCTGTAATGGTACCTTTAGTGATTAGGTCACACATTTTGGATATTATATAAAAGTGGGGTCACTGCATCGCTTTACCCTTTTGGCTCTGTCCAATTTAAAGATCTGGCATTCATATATTCAGCAGTCCCATAATGTGCTCAGTATTTGGGCACTGTGAAAAACATTTGAGAACTCGGACTAGAAATAAACTCTGGGATTAACAATGGGATAAGTTCCTGGAATGCAGCATGCGGTTGTGTTCTACTTAGACAACAAAACTAACCCAATTCTGCATTCAACTCTTGGGCTCCTAGAGAAACCCAATCAACCTGCATAAGACAAACTAGAAAAATAAACAGACACTATAAAAATGTTTCCATGTGGGCTCTTACTTGTGAAAAGAGGTCACAGGACAAAACAATGACTATTGTGAACTTGTTTGAATTTTTTCTTGCAATTGGTAACACAACTGCCTGAATAGAGCAACAGTCAAAATTGCAGTCTCAGTTCAATCTTCCATCTATGCAGTAGACTTGGTAGCACTAGCACGCTTCTTGGCCTCATCCACAATGGAAAGCTTGATACCCTTGCCCCGGGGCAAAGAAATCCAGGGCTTGGTTCCCTGTCCAATTGTAAAAACATTCCCCATACGGGTGGCAAACTGGTGCCCAACAGCATCTACAACATGGATAATATCAAAGCTGCCCTTATGCTTCTCTCGATGCTGGATGACACCAATCCGCCCTCTGTTGCGCCCACCAGTCACCATAACAATGTTGCCAATGTCAAACTTGATGAACTCCACAACCTTACCTGTTTCAATGTTGACTTTGACTGTGTCATTCACCTTGATTAGAGGATCAGGGTACCTGCCAGACATTAAGCAGATCAGATAAGGGAGCAACCAAAAACAATACTCCCATGCCATTCTGAATCACAGCATAATGAAATCTCTATGATCACCAAGAAGGTGGGGTGGGGGGGGAGGGGAACAAGACAAGAGGAATATCAATTTAGCACAGATACCAAAATACTGAAAATCAATTCTACCTGATGGTCCGACCATCAAAGGTGGTGATGTGTGGAACACCCTTCTCACCAAATCTTGCAGCACGGACTTTGCAGAGTTTATACTGCAATGCACACAAAGTAACCAGTTTAAAAAAGTGGTCTTATCCTACCAACAAGCACATGGAAATGACAAGAGGAAGGAGGTCCAAAGGTCCTAGTTCCCTTCTACTAAAATGGACACTTCCAACAGCTTTACACAATGGGTTCACCCTGAACACACTTCAGTTGCAAATTGAATACATGTGGAAGTTGACACTGTACACTCTTGGAAGTTCTTACTTCTCTAGCTCTCTCTTACTTCTCATGATTTTACTGGAGCTATTTGAAAATTTCTTTATGAATTTCCCAATTAATTTTAGGTGCTTGCACATATCCCAATATATATTTGTAATTCCTTTCTAAATAGCTCAAAACATGTGCCCACGTAAATGAAAGAGATGCAATCAAAACCTTCCTGCACAGAAGAGATGTCAAGAGAGCAGCAAGTACCTTAGCTTCATCCGAGTCAATGTGGTGGAGGGTAAATCGTCCCTTGCTGTCATACAGCAGCCGGAAATTCTCATTTGTCTTGGCAATGGAAATGACATCTGCATCCAAGTAGACAGAGAACCATATTGCTTCACATCACATTCAAAACAAATAACACATAAATCTATGTACTGGACACCAATAGCATGTATCATATTGTGTACTTGCTTACAGGCATGAAAAAATACTGACCACCTGAATATTTGTACCAGCAAGTCAACTGGAAAGAAAACATCAATCAGCAGCCTTTAAGAAAAACCTCAACAAACTGGAATGTCAGATAAACCCACCCATGAAACCTGCTGGGTAGCACTTGTCAGTGCGAACCTTGCCATCAATGGCAATAAGACGTTGCATCACAATAGCCACTACTTCACGGTATGTGAGGGCATACTTCAGTCTATTCCTCAACATAACCACTAATGGTAAGCATTCCCTCTCCTTATGAGGTCCAGGTGATGGTTTCGGAGCCTGTGACACCCACACATGCAGTTTAAACAACGATTTACCTTTCATATATTTTTCCTGCACTGATTCAGCTTCTTTACCCTTGAGGTGCAAAATCTGCACAAGTGAGGGTTTTTGACCTCTCTCCAGTTAAAGCATGGCAACTACACTTCTACACCAGATTAACACAGCATGAGAACACTGCAGTGTTAGAGTTAGCAGGAGTGAATCATAGCTTCATATACCCACATTCAAAGCCTTCATTAGATTTCAGTTGATTCTCCGTTAGTTAGATTATATATATTAATTCTCCTCTCATGCATTTGGTACTTCCATTATCTATGGCCGATTATCTAATCCCTATGCCACATCAGAAGTCAATAATCTGAAATCCTGTGGCCCCATAGATTAATCAAGACAAGAGATAGAATGCAAGGTTCTCTCCACAAAGTTACTAGCTCTGGAACCACTTTCAGAGTTGGCTTCGTGAATTTGATATAGAGATAAGGCTGCCTTAAGAACTGCTGCAAATCTGTGTCCCCATGGGATTTGGAACTGATATTGCTGCCTGCCCATGAACTTACAATAGTATGCTAGGAACAACTTCTTACTGACAGCTTTCTAGTATCCTGATACCAATGCCACACTCCTTGGATCCTTATTCTGACATGAGAATTTGGCTTCATGGCAGATGGTGCACCATCGTTACTTTGCATTGACTGAAACACTCAAATGGGGGTGAAAGGAATCTACTCACAAAGGCCCCACCGAGCTTATCGAGCATCCAGTGGCTTGGGGCATTGAGCCTTTTCAAGTGCTTCTTCAAACCTCGAGCCTGCAAATTCCCCACCATGCATCAAACATCAGGTCAGAAACTTTTCTTTCAGCCCAGTGGCGTTTCATGATCCTTACAAGCTTCTAGGATGGCGACACCTGCAGATAAGTAATCACAACTCCAGGCAACAAAAAGGCAGAACCATAGGAAGGGAATCTTAGATGAGTAAGGCTGCATTTCTAACGCCAGCTACGTCTACTTCACATGGCTACAAAAAGAAAACAACCGCAGCTGTAGCTCAACCATCGAACATTTCGAGCCGAAGCCAATGCAAGAAATCACAAAATCTTTTCCTCTCGCCTAAATAACAGGAAGAAAGACATACACCTCTAGAGCAATCCAAGCGACAGAGGACAACACTAACAACATTACCATTCTCGAACACGAACACAGCACCTGTCCCAAAACTCTCAAAAGCGCCACAACTTCAAACACTTGAAAGCGGCAGCATACAAACCCAAAAATCCTTACACCAGACAAGAAAAACCAGTGAAGAAAGGGGAAAACAAAACACCAAGAAAACACACAACAAAACTCCACAACAACATACCATGATTGCAGAGGACGATCGCTGGCGATGGCGGCAGCTCTTCCTCTTGGACACAACGAAGACGCTGAAGTGACAGAAACTCAAAACCCTAATCTAAAGCACCCGCCGCCTCTAGGCTCTCCCTTTCTTATAGGGTTTAGGGTCCCCTTCAACAGTCATCCATCCATACTCATCCATGTCACCAGCCTCAATACACCTCATCGTGGATGCAAAAAGAGGTAATCCATCCAGTATTCATCTAGGACCTGAAGTTTAACCGGTCATCCGGTCAGAACCCTAACAAATTAGGGCTTGTGGCGGGTGGCTGTTGCTTCGGCGGTGACTAGGTGACCGGAAAGAACGGTGAAAACCCTAATTTCCTGAAGGGTATAAGAAAGGCAAATCAAGAAGATTAGCTTCTCTGCGCGTCGTGTTCTGTTGCCTGCTATCTTCCGCTCCGCGCGTGTTCCTTTGAAGCAAGAGGTTAAAGGGGCAATCATCTGCCCGCCTTGCCTGGGATTTGTATTATCCCACGGCTCGGTCCTCCTCGTGTTGGTTTTGCAGAAAAAAATTCTTGTGGATTTTTTTTCTAGGTTTTTGGTACTTTTCGAGAGAGCTTTTTACGTAGATTTTTTTTGGCCCATTCGGTTTCCGCGGCTTTGCAGCCTTGAGGGGCGAGTGAAGAAGTTTTTTGTTTTCCAGTGTAGTTGGTTGTCTGTCGAGATGGGTTTCAAGGGCACCAAGGCAGAGAAGAAGGTTGCGTACGACAAGAAGTTGTGCCAGTTTCTTGAGGAGTACACCCAGGTGTTGGTTTGTGCGGCGGATAATGTAGGCTCCAAGCAACTCCAGGGGATCCGTAAGGGTTTAAGGCCTGATTCCAATGTTCTCATGGGGAAGAACACCATGATGAAGCGCTCTATTAGGATTCATGCGGAGAAGACCGGCAACGATGCTTATCTGAACTTGCTGCCGCTCCTTGTGGTTAGTAGTCTCTCCAAGTGGAACCTTTCGTTTTTTCCGGTCTTTGTTTTTGCTCGAGGTTTTTCTTTAGGGCTGTCAAGCTCTTCAGGGCTTAGTGGATTTGAAAGAAGAGGTGGGGTGAAATGATGAGTGATTGTTTCCCTATTGGTTTGATCGCCTGTATGATGGCGTCTATATTGCTTCAAACTTGCTGATCACCCTTCCCTTCTGTCACGTCTTAAGGATTTTTTTGGAACTGTCCCTCGTGAAGATTTCGGTACTATTGAAGAGGAACTTGCTGCATTGCAAAGCAAGGTCTCTTTTCATAGATGTCATCCCTTTCTGGGAGTTGGGGTTGGGAGTGATGACTATCATTGTCCCCATCAGTCTGATTGCCCCCAATGTTTTCATTTGTAGCTTGTAATGTGCATGTTATTTGTTTGACATCACATCCAAATGATACATTGACCCAAGAGGCAAGGTGAAGTGATGAGGAATTGTTTCCCTATTGGTTTGACTGCCGCAATGATGGCATCTATATTGCTTCAAACTTGCTGATCGCTTTGCCTCTCGTGATGTATTCGGTTGCATGCCCCTGGTAGGGCCTTAGTTAAAAGTAGATTGTTTAAATTGTTGTATCTTGAAATTTCTTTTTGCTAAAATCTGTGTGTGAGAGTTTAGTTTGGTTCTCGCGTGGGCTTATGTAGTATACTTTCTCTGTCTGCCTGTAACAATCCTTTGATGATTGGTGGTTTTTGGTTGAAAGGGTAATGTGGGGCTGATCTTCACCAAGGGTGACTTGAAAGAGGTTCGTGAAGAGGTTGCCAAGTACAAGGTAATTGACATGCCTTGTCTCTTGCATTGTAGATAATGCCATGTATTGGAAAAGTAATTGAGTTCTCCAATTCAGGTTGTTAAAGAGTTGAATCCTCAATCTTACTCTCAATGATATAATGATGGTGATATGGTTTAGTGGAATTAAGTGGAAGTTTCGCATCGAATGATCTCTACTGGATGTATACGAAGTTAAAATTTCACCATATCTCAACTTGAAATTTCGTAAGATTACTTTGTAACCATTCTGATGTTGAACCTATGGGGGTTTTGTGACTTCTGTGAAGAGCTTTTTCTCATCTTGAGTTTAATACTGTTTTATGTTGCAGGTTGGGGCCCCAGCTCGTGTGGGTCTTGTGGCTCCGATTGATGTGGTTGTGCCTCCTGGTAACACTGGATTGGACCCCTCCCAGACATCCTTTTTCCAGGTATTGTGTTAGTAATGCTACTGGTTCTTTTCCAAAGAGTCTTGTGGTTGTGATGACATACGATTTTAGTCAATCAAGATTGTACTCTGGCCTCTGGAGCAATGTCTGTTGATTTCTGCATGTAATGAGTGGTCTGCTGATGTTGGAAACTGGTATCTCATGCATGCACCTGCCGATTTATTGCCATTTTTCTGTATTTTGCAGGTTCTCAACATCCCTACGAAGATTAACAAGGGAACAGTTGAGATCATTGCCCCTGTAGAGCTCATCCACAAGGGGGAAAAGGTTGGTTCCTCAGAGGCAGCTCTTTTGGCCAAACTGGGCATCCGCCCATTTTCATATGGGCTAATAGTCCAGAGTGTCTATGACGATGGATCAACCTTTGCCCCTGATGTATTGGATCTAACTGAGGACGACTTGTCAGAGAAATTTGCTGCAGGAATTTCTACTGTAGCAGCATTGTCCTTGGGTATTAGTTACCCAACTTTGGCTGCAGCTCCTCACTTCTTTGTCAATGCCTACAAGAATGTCTTGGCCATTGCTGTGGAAACTGAATACTCCTTCCCTCTGGCTGAGAAGACCAAGGAATACCTCAAGGTCAGCCACTATGCCAGCGTTTGTCCATGTAAAATGTTGTTTTTGTTTTGTTGGCTTGTGGTTGAGATGGCTTGTTCCCTGTACCATCTTGTACGATCCATTGCCATTCCGTTCTTACTAATTATCCATTTGTGTTGCCAGGACCCTTCTAAGTTTGTGGTGGAGGCTGCACCTGCTGCTGAAACAGAGTCTGCATCAGCTGCTGTAGAAGCAGTTGAGAAGGAGGAAGAGAAAGAAAAGGAAGAAGAATCTGATGATGATATGGGATTTTCTCTTTTTGACTAAATGGTTGGCAGCAACCCTTGACTTATATAGAAAGGGTTTGGGTTCATTAAGTTTTGGATCAATCTTGCTGCAATATTTGTTTGTTGCAATTTTGTAAAGACTTTTGTGTGACTCTTCACCATAAAAGCATTGTGATTGGTATGGAAGAGGGTGGAAAGTTGTTCCCTGGGATTGAAAAGTTCTGACTATCCTTTTGCTAGACTCTAGTGGCCAACCCTGTCGTAATATGTATTGAACTGCATTATTATCTTCTATGTTTGTGTATTTGTAGTACAGATATACTACTCAGGGTAGAGCAAAAGTGAAGTCTGTCGAGATGAAATGGCTATGGAATCTCATCTATTGAGCCCCTGTTGAAATGGCTATGGAATCTCATCTATTGAGCCCCTGTTTTGTGGGCGCAGTATATGAAACCTTCTGTGATATCTCATTTCTGTACGATGCGTAGCAAAGTGGCCTTAGCTTCAAAATACATGAAGAAGCCAAAAAATAAAAAGAACTCAACATTGAAATGTATTTTTTTTGGAAAAATTAGACGACACTAAGTCCGATATACTTATTCTGCTGCCGACACTAGAAGGAAATCTGCGAACGAGGAGAAAAGTGCAAACAGATAGTGCACAAATAGGCAGATGGGGAATTTTGAGTACATATTTGGTTTTTCTTTCAGGCACCGCAAATAGGTTTAGGGTAAGAGAATTGTAAGTCTCATGTTTTCTTGTATTGTCACTGATTGTTTTTAACACTAATTGTTTGGGTATATAGGTTTGAGAGATTTTGTGCACAAATAAGTTGGGTTCAGGCAAGTGGTGAGGTGACGTCCTTTAGTTTTTTTTTGAATTATTGTTTTCCATTATTAAGGTTCAACACTTGAAAGTACACACTTAACAATGGCCTCAACTCCAACTGAACAAATGAGTCCAACCCCCAATGCCATTACTATAAACTTGGTGAAAGTTCAGCCCAACATCTCTTTTGTTGCAATCCTCTTTCAGTCAGACGTAATTGAATAAGAGGATTCACCTATGCAAACCAACATTCTGATGAATGTAAAAGAGGAGGGAGAGCGGAGAGATTTAGTACAAGAGATCATCATTGCACAAGAGGACGTATACAGGATTTGATTGTTTGGTCGACAAAAATACATTGAGATTATTTAAATGACAACATCAAGATAGTTAGAATGGGCAAGTCTTGTCTTCTTTTCTTTTTGTTGACCATGGATTTGTTGGTGAGCATGCTGATGAAAGAAATAATTTTTTTAATTCATGGATGATTATGATGGAGTATAGAATTGTAATACTCTAAAATATAGTCGTTCTGAAATTTTTGATAATTTTTTATTCATTATTTTTTATGAGATAATAAAGATAAAAAAGAACTGCAGTAAGGATTAAGCCTTTTTCATCTTGTGTGTTACACCTTAAAAGACTTGCACTCACACTTTAAAGGAGCAAGTAAAAAAAAGTGTGAGATTGATGGGCTATTCAAGGTGCATTGTTCATTGCCCATGGTGTGATAAATTGTGTGGAAACAAAGTCATGTTGAATCAACACTTAATTGTTATGTTGTGCCCAAGGGCAAAAGCCACTATTAATCACAAGCTATGGCCCATTGAAAAACAAATTCATGAAGGAAACATAACAAACTAAGAGTGTGTTTGTGACCACAAGCATTTAGGCACTTGTACCAAGGAAGCACGAGGGGAAACGTGTAGTTTGGGTTTTCAAGTTAAGAAATTCAAGTTAGGTTTTCAAGTTGGGAATTTCAAGTTAAAGTGGGGGAGGCAAGCAATAATTGCAAAAAGTAAACACAACATATGTGTTTAAGGAATGCCCATGACCACTATTCTGTTTTGTGTGAACATTGTCCAATTGCTTGAAGATAATTCATGTTTGTAAGTGTGTGCAGTAGAATCATTTACATTTGTGCCATCCAATAGACAATTGCAATATTAGGTTGTTGCCATTACTAATAGCTTACTAGTAGAAATAAAATGCGCACAAGAGATTTCCAACATTGAAAATATTGTTGATTCAAGTTGAAACTATCTTCTTCCATGTATGAAGTAATTTGAGGACATTACTCATAATTGCTGAGACTTATTCCAAAGGTTGGGTTTTAGTATGATTAGCATGTTGCTATTTTTGAAATTTTTGCACATAAATGTTTCCTTCATTTCTTTGCACTTCCATCCTCGAAGCATCATTTTTTATAATACAATAGTGCCGTCTGCAAATCTTAATTTATTATGCAACTATTTTCCCAACATTTCCTACATTTGTAATGCTACAATTTACTTCTGTATCTTGATGTCTTTTAGTGCTTTTAGTTATAATTTATGACATTTTGGGGAAATTTTTCCCTCATGTACTAGATCACTTCTTTTTTAGATCCTATATCCTATAAGCACGAAAAATATTTTTGGCTTTCAACATCAATAAAATTCAAGTCCTTCAAATAAGATCCCACACAATTCAATCATTTTTCATTCACGAATTAGATAAATTTTTTTCAGAAACACTCTTCCTAAATTAAGAAGCGATGTTACCAAAGATTGAAAAATTATATCTTTCAACAACATGGTCACCAAATGGGAATGGGATATGTTTTATATCTTCATTCTATTGTTTATTGTTGAATATGTGTAATTTTATTACATTTGGTTGTAGTTTGCCTAGAAAAACATGATTTTATTCTTCTTATTTTTGAATTTGTCTTCAATTATTTATATCTATACTTTTTAACACAATAAAAAAACTTAAAGAAAAATGAAGTTCAAAACAAGTTTTTCAAAAAGAAATTCAAAGTTCTAAATTATACTTTTGAAAGTTTTTTTCTTTTTTCCCACATAAGTCCTCTTCTAATTATAATGGAAAGAACCTACAAAAAACAACAACTCATCCTTCTAAAAATTATCAAGTGAAAAATATAACAAGATTGTCAATTCAAACTTGTTATACTTTGAAAATGTCTTGATCAAAGTTTAAATTCAAACAAACATTCTAATGAGTAATTGCAACCAATATTTGACTAGTAAAAGAAAACTTAAATAATAAGAAAAACTAAAGAAGAAAAAAACTACTAGAAAAATTTGATTGATAGGAGGAATGCAAAAAATAAGAAAAACCATATATATATAAAAGGCAAGGACATGAACCCATTCACAAAAAGTATAAGCCAAATAAAATCACGAGGACACATTTAACAAAAGAACAAAACAATCAAGACACCACTAATACATTTATAAAATAATAAATCGTAAACTAAAGAGGCATGATCTACTACAAATTGGCTAATGATTGAGGTGCATTGGTTACAATATGTGGGGAAAATGAGGAGGGTGAAAGCACACTAGGATGGAATAAAAACGACACATTGTGATAGTCCATAAATAGTCCATTATGAAATAAAATACACTAGGAAGGTATGACAAAAACACACAAAAACATGATATTTTGAATCAAATGGGCCATGTGGCAAGGTGTTACAAGATATTTTTCCATAAAGATTTAAGCATTTCTAGCTTATTTATGATAATATTATACTTGAAATATGAGCATCTAAATCATTATTTTCAACAAATGAATGACTTCCTTCAAAAGCTTCATATGATATACATCTCATAATTTAATCATCAATTTTTTTTCAAATTGTCTTATTTAATATCAATTTGTCACAATACTATATTATCATTGAGTCATTTATTCATAAAGGACATTATATCAAGGTGTATTAAGTCCATTTAATTTATCCTTGATTGGACAATTGTTTTTGTACAATTTTAAAAATCCGTAACAAATTGAATACCAAAGATTTGACCATGAAATTTTAACATAATGTTTTGATGTATGAGTTCATTCTTGACATGAATCCATTTCATCATTTGCACATATCAATTGGAATAAATTACTATCAAAAATTTAAAAATTGTGAAAAATGGACTCATGAACATCCAAAGTGTAACACCTTAGTGTGCTTTCACCCATGAATGTTTCCCAAGTGTGGCAACATGTTGAAGAATTGTAATGGCTTGCACACATGGGAAGGTTATGGACACATGTAATCAATAAATATAAGAAATAAACATCATGGGAATTAAAGGGGACCATTCATGATGGGCTATATTGGCCATAGCACAAGAAGTCAAAAAAGTTTTTATAGAATAAATTTTTATAACATGGGGAATGAAGCCATTTCTTGATGTCCATTTCACGTCTGCATCAATATGATTGGTATGTTCTGGAATGATAACTATTGTTACATTTTTTGTCATGGACAATCCATGTTGTACCATATCCAAACATGTTAGATCGACTACGATAACATTCATTAGGGTTTGTAAGTTGTTTTTGGTGATAATAATATCAACTTTTTAGCAAGTGTGGTGGGGGAAAGGTGGGAAACATGTCTTTGTATGCGTGCTCCACTTTTGAAAACAATAATTTTGATGGTATCCCAAAGAGTTGTATTGTGTTCATTCTCGTGTGGCCATATATTGAAGCAAGTGGATATCCAAATCATCAATGGTATGTTCACACTAACAATGTGAAAGATGTGCAATTATAGGAAGTGGCAAACCAAGGTAGGTACATAATGTTGTATGGAAGTGAATCAAGGAAAAATTGAATTTAGGTGTGGTAGGATGGGTTAATAACCAAGGGTAAAAATATGAAATAAAGAGCCACAGAGTGTGTGGACAATCCTTAAAATTTGTTTTTCAAAATTTTGAAAAATCACCATGGGACCATTATATGTCAAAAAATTCACTTAATTTTTGAAATAAACCCTTATACTTTCGAAGGTGTAATTAAAAATTTTTCGTGAAAATTCACCATGTTTCAAGAGTCCTTTTATATGTTTAAAACACTCAAGAAAAACATGTGGACAAGTGGTTTTTTTTGTTTCAAAAACCTTTTTTCCTTATCCATGTTCACCAAATCATTTCAATTTTTTTGTGAACTTCAATATATTCCACAAGAAGGGATCCATATGTTTAAAACATTCAAAAATAAAAAATATATGTACGGTTTTAGATTTTGATACTCAAACATCTTTAAGCACTATTATAATTTTGAATTTGTAATCATGGTTTAAAGTAAAGTTACAGATTTGACTATAATCTTAGGCTTGATGCAAAAACATTTGAATTTTTATCATGTTATATGTCATATTTGGCCTCAAGTTTGATATTATGTTTGAAAAATTATGTGAAAAATGTAGTATAAACCAATAAAAAACTTCCATGTGGAAAATGTAATCCTTGGAAAGGAATTTAACGTTGGTGTGACTGGCTCCTTATTTCATGTTTTCATCCCCAAATGTTCGTAGTTGTACTTGCACAAGGTTGAAAATGTGTTTGCATGGTGTCCAAAGGAACATATATTAGAAGTGTGGTAAACTTTTGCTCATGTACTTAGTTCATAAAAAAGACCACCTTGTTAATCTAAATAAATTGATATGGATCCGCCAGTGTGATTGGGTAATCAATTGGGATGTTGTCAATTTGACTAATAGAATAATTGATTATTTGTAAACAGTGGACCATTTGACTAGGTTGAGTTTATACCAAAATTAAAATGATTTTGGGGAATATTATATAAAAATGTAATAGGTAAGTAGATAGGTAGGTCTAGCCTAGCTTAATTTAACTGACCTACCCTAACCTTCTAAAGATGCACATAGGTTGCAAATATAAAGAATTGAACCCCCAAATCTTCACAATGATAAACCAAGTCCTTACCAATTGGATTACACCATAAAAAATGTTCAACTTTTGTCAATTTTTTAAATTTCACATCACTAAACATTACGAGAAATCATGACCTATTTGACAGGGAGTTTCAATAAAAAAAGCCCCCCATATGGTTCTTTTGCCCCCATGTCCAACTTGACCAAAATAGCATTTTGGATAAGTCATTTTGGACCCATCCATTTTGATTGGGTATTTTTGGTTGGTTTTTTTACAGGTTTTTTTATTAGGTTTGTTTTATTGAACCATTGTGACAATAATATAGTTTGGGCAACAACCAAAAATATCTATTATTTTAAAAAATATTTAAAATTAATGTGAAAGTATTAATTAATTAATTAATTTCCTACAAACTACCTACTTTACCTACCTAATTAATAAGCCTAATAATTAATGCCATTTTAAATTTTATTTTACCTACCATCCTTATGTCCTAGGCTCAAGCCGGGCCACCTAGCTTAGCTACCTAAGCTAGACCAAACCATTTAGGCTAGGCCAAGTAGCCTACGTTAAGTGGTCTAGTAGGCTTTGCAACCTAGGTTACCTAATTAGATCACCTAAGTAGCCAAGGTAGCCTAGGTTGCAAGTGTGGGGACTTGAACTCCTCACCTCCACATGGGTGCGATCACAATTAAATGAACCAATGGTGACAAAGGATTCAAGGATTGTAGTCCTATTTGTGGTTATTAAGCTCATTCGATGAATTTTCAACTGTTTTTGGGTATTTGATTGAAAATAAGTATAGACTTGAACACTTCAATTCTACTAGTGTTTAATGACAAATAGTCATTTGAAAATAGGTAGAAAATAGTTAGGCAAATAACCTACCTTTTTTCTTTTAAAAAAAAAGAAAATAACAATAAACAACTCTATGGCATCTTCAAAGTAAGTAGTCAAATTAGCAAGTGGGAAAGATAACGTCAACACACTTTGCAAAGCAAAAACTTTAGCAAAAAATAGAACACATTTCATGCAAAAAACTTCAAAGTGTCAAATTACATTATAATCATATGAAAACAAAAATCAGAAAAAGACCCCTTGAGCTTCCCCAAGAAAAGATTTCAATTCCATTAGAAAACGGTGGGGATCTTAAAAAATTTGAAAAATCCCTAAAAATCTTCCTAAACTCCAAGTTGTCCAACCTTATCCTACATCTAGAACTTAGAACTGAAGTAAGAAGTGATAACTGTTATTTCAATTTTATTAATAAACAACTTCTCAAAATCGGTAGTAACCTAAAATCGGTAGTAATCTAAAATTGGTTCTAAACTAAAATCGGTTCTAACCTAAAACTGGTAGTAACTTAAAGTTGTTAGAAATGTGAAATTGATAGAAATGTAAAATTGGTTTATATATAAAAAACTAGCAAAGTTTAATTTTCGGTACAAAATTGGTCTAGAAATTTTTAACGTTAACAATTTCCTCCTTTTTATTTTTGCATCAGATCTTCGAGATCAAGTAAAACTATCTTATTTCTACAAAAAAAAATTGTCTACTTTACCATTGGAGTAACTCCAGTGCCATCCCCTGGTTGAAGGTTTTTGGTACCCTTCTCAGATTCTACGATGGTGGATAGGGTGGAGGGATGCATGGTTTTGGTAATAGCCTCAATGGTATTGGGAACAACTTGAGTGCTTTCGGTTATTAGTTCAGCAGTAATGGAATCCACCTCCATTGTGGTTCCAGTTCCTTCTTCTGCTCCTCCCATATTAACTGTCCTAGATCTAGTTCTGGACAAATCCTAGTTGGAGAATGAACAACAAAAGGAGGTACAAAAAAATCTGGGAAAGTTAAGCATAGGCATTTAACTGAAGTCTCAACAATTTTTCGTCCTTTTGGTAGTTAATGAAAGCGTTTAAAATTTCGGTAATCTATGCCTTGTAGAACTCTCATTGTTTAGCCCAATTCTTTCTTACTTTCTATTGATCGATGAGGAGCTTTCTTTTCATGAATGCATTTTTGGTTTTGATCACTTCCAATTTAGTCATCTAGTGGAAGGAATAATCTACCTTTTAAACTTTCTAGTTGAGGAATTGGATTTGCGTCTGCAGGTCCTCAAGTTGTTTCTGAATGATGGGAGCATGGTAGGACAACTCTTGGACATTTAGCTGTATACATTCAATGGTTTTGGTAGACTTCTTCAAGTCATCTACCTGGGAGCGTAGTTTTGCATCTAAATCCGTAGTTTCCTTCTCCATACGCTTGGCCCAGTTTGTTGTAATTTTGAACTCATGCACATCCATTGCAATAGGGAGCTCTAAGGATTTTCGGTTGGGTTCCACTTTTTAGTATTCCACCTTTAGATTTTTTTTTTCAGCTTGAAAACAATCTAGATCAGCTTGAATGACCATCAACTGATCTTGGAGGGTAAGGAGTTAAGTTCAATGTTCTTCATTTTCGGCCAACAACTTATCCAACTAGCTTTGCATATCCATGAAGTTGGGTGATTCTAATGCCTAGATCGTCAAGGCATCCTATCGATTTTACGTTTGAACTTGGCACAATTTGTTTTTCAAACACATGACCTCAGTCTTCACATTCAAAGCCTCTTCAAGTGCCACTTCCTTTTCAGTATTGACTATGTGAAGAGCATGTCGTAGTGTCCTTATTGTTTGCACATATGTACCGAAAACACGTAGGTGGTTTTCTAAACCTTGTAGAGAGGACTACCAAAGAAGAGATTCCCTTTTCGGTTGAAGTCTATTTCCAATAGAACCAGGGGTGTGAAAGAGCCACATTGAAAATGATGCCTTTGCATATCTGGGAGGGGACCTTTCCTAAGTCTCACCGAAATTGAAATCTAGTGGAGTGTCCATTTCCAGTATACCATCAATCGGAATATTCTCACCTTGCAAACTATCGTGTAGTCTTTGGGACAAAGACTGGGCTTAAGTGGGTATGGTACCAAAAATGTGAGGGCAAGTCCAACGCATATGTAGATGTAAACTAATTTAATCGGAGACTAGTCGCAAGCTAGTCATAGGTGATTTAGTTAATGTTAGCATGATGCCACACTAGTTGTAGAGGGCAAAATTTTTGTTGTAAAACCAAATAGTCGTAAGTAATTGTAAATGCATTGGTCACATATTGGCCTTTTTCTTCTAGTGTGGGTAGTAAGTAGGTAATATGTAGGTTGTATGAAAGTGAAAAAAATAGGTAAATAGGTAGGTAAGTAGGTAAGTAGTTGGTGGGTGGGTAATAGGTAAATAAGTAGCTAACTAAGTAAATAGGTGGGTGAGTAAGTGAATGGTAGATAACCATGTTGCATTTGATTAAAGCACATTGGTCATCTTGATCAAATGTTTCATTTGATTGAAATTCATTGGCCATTTTGACTAAGGTTATACAACTTGGCTAAATATATTTAGTCAAATAAATCACTATAATCAAGTTGATTAATAAAAAAATACATGTGTCATTCAAGCTTTTGACCTTTAGTCAAAATGTACATGTCCATTAATAAATAATAATAAATTAGTGAACTTGAACCTCTTTAGAAACCATGATTTGTAATAGTGACGGTACACAAAATATAGCATGGGCATTAAGCATAACAAAACAAAAGCATTACAAAAATTCTTGTGAATCTACAAACATAAGGAAACTAACTATGGTGCTAAAATCCTCTTGAAATGCTTTTGTAACAAAGGAATCCACAAATGGCATAGAACCTAGTGGTGTAATTTGAATACGAAAACCTTGTGTTAAGTGTAAAAAATCTTAGAGGAAGTGTTATGGATAGGTCTAATCCCTATGGAAACCAAATTACACATTTTTTTAGTTGAATGGAAAAACCTTCATGTTATAAACTTTAGCTATAATTGTAAAATGGCAGGTACAACATTTGAGACAATACCAACAATATGCATATCATTAGCAAATGAGGGAAAAACACAAGTAGGGTGGGCTAATATAGTAGGGTGAAAAATGTGAAGATGTGTTAAGGTGAATAACACTTTGCCCACACGATCCCCTTGTCATGTATGAGACTTGATAAAATGACTATGAGATCCCAATGTAAAAAAACATGCAAGAAATATAGTGGGGATGGGCATGGATATTATTGTCAGACAAATGGGAAAAGTTGATCCAAGGTACTGTTAAAAGACCACAACTCTTGGAAAATGGTTATTTGTGATATGGAATTGAAGGCATTACAAATGTCCACATATAATACCACTTAATTTGGATGCAAATCCAACATAACATGAACCTTGTGGACCACTGTTTCACATCCGTCCTATGACACCACACCAAAATTGGTGAGGATTGAAATGTTTTGCAAATGTATCTTTGAACTAAATGGTGAATGTGCAACCAACTAACTGATAAGTCACTTCTCTAATCACAATGGGTTAGATGCCATTAGTTTTCTTCTCCAAAACTAATAATTGTGATGCTGTAAGCAAACACAATTTGGTTGGGGGAATTTGACTACAATAATGTGCCCATATAGTTCCAAAAATATCAAAGCCACTTGTAAAGTTATTTGGGACAAAATAATTTTGTTAAACTTCATACACCATACCTAAAGGACCATTAGATGAAAGACATAATAAATGTGCCAAAAAAATATAAATGCTTGTTGGTCTTAAGTAACATGTGTCTTTGGATGGAAATCATTTACAAGAGGGGGAGGTCGACCTCTACCAATGGGTGAAGAATGCAAAGGGTTATGGTCTTATAGCATGAGATTGCCAAAATGTTCAGAGGTAATGCACACATTGCTCAAATGTACTTTTCTACATATGCAAGTGCATGTGCACGGTGTAATTGTGCCAATGGACATGGAAAAGGATTTGAAATCATTTTTAAAAATCTTTGGGAATTTAGAACTTGGGCTATAATTGTCTATTCTTATAATGTCTCCCAATTGTTTGTTATGTTTTGATAGAAGCAAATGTGAGTTTTTTGGTGGCCTTACATAGAAAGAGGGTGAGTGATAATTTGCTTCAATTTTTTATAAAAAAACTCTAGACCCTTCTTTAGTTCTAGCCCCATATCTTCTTCATTTTTAGTCCGTTTTGAGTGATTCAAAATGTGATGGGTGCACCAACTAAGGTTTCACAAAAAAATCTTTGTATTCCATAGGCAAAAAGATGTAACTATCAAAGAATTTAAGCTCAAAATTTTACTTTTTAAAAATTCATCCATCACCGAACATTCAACCCCTTTACACAAAACATTACATATCTTCCCCATTCCTTTACCAAATTGAATAATTTTTATTGCCTTGGAAGCATTAGGTGGAGGTTACAAATGTTTTTTTAGCTAAATATAAACATACCAACAATATGTGAGGATTCGACTTCCTTTGAATTCTTAAATGTTCATTCACTAACCTATCTATTTTAGCCTATTTCTAAACACCAAGTAAAAGGAATGCTCTACTTTATTTCCTTTGTAAATAGGTTAAAATAAATTAAACCCTATGACATAATTGTGCAATTTCATGGCACATGCAAGACATAGCTTGTTAGGCCCCTTAGGGGTATTTAGTTGAATAATGGAATGTTGGAGGTCATGTTAGTACTCTATTGGTGCCCTATATTTCATGTTCAATTATAACACCATCATTGTTTAGTTGTTACTTGTCAAAAGAACCTCATGTTCATTTTTTTAATGTAAAAATTTGAAATAATCACTTATTTTGGTGGATGGAAATTTAAAGATTTAAAAACACCTTCAACTTTGGTTTTAGACTTGGTTTTTAACATTCAAAGACTCCTAGTTCTTAGTTCAATGTGAAATGGAATATCAATTGTAAAAAATGATGAAAATCACGATGAATTAAATTTTTACATATGAAAAAAAATTATTTTGGAATAATTTCAATGCATCTTACAATTACATTATTCATTTTATGGTGGCCTATTTTTAGATTATAATTTTGATATTACTATGACATATTTTTTGAATCCACATTTATCATTTTCTATGTGTGACAAACATAATGTCATCATTTTGAAAGTCCATAATGAGTCCATTCTTTTCTTAAAGCTCATCCATAATTTTTAATAGTATTTTCATTGAAGTCTATTACAACATGGATAATGAAAAAACTGAAAATTTTAATGTTTGATATGATTTTACATTTTAAGTTCATGTATAATCCAAAAAAGTTATAAATGTGATAGTCCAAACAATTCACCTAATTGTGTTTTCACCCTATTGTATTTGTAAAACAAGTTCATGTTCTTTGAAAACATAAGCGCCAAGGCTTTTAAAAATGAATTCTCCTCTCTCAAAAAAACAAGCCACTTCTTTTTCAAATGGAGAAAAAATAATGAGTTTGATGTCTTGTTTCATTGGTTGTTAAATTTTATTTTATTTTGTTGCATACCTCCACAATTTTCTCTACATTAATACTTCACTTCTCATGAGTGTGAGTATATATTTTTGTTTGATGCTCAAAATGTTTTAGTTTAGTATTTGAAACTAAAAGTCTTGTAAATCTAGATAACCATCTTTAAACTTGCACCAAAAGTTCCATCAAAATCAAGAATCAGATAACACTAGTTTAAACCCATCTTCCTTAACCCCCAATTTCTTATTTCAAAAATAATTTATACCTAAAATTTTTTGTTCACAAATTAACAACATGTCTAACCTTAGTTGATTTAAAAAATTTATAAAAGAAAAAAATGAACTAATGGGTTTGGGGGTTTGGTTTGGGTCTAGTTTGAAAACCAAGTTTGTATTGGGGTTTAAGTTTTTTTTCAAAATTTAAAGTTGATGATTGAAAGACCTAGAATCAACTTGAGAACCAAACACAAAACTGACCTAAAAATTGAAATTTGACAGCATTATTTAGCACCAATGTTGGGAAAAATCAAAACCATTATTATTATTTTTGAAAAAAAATTTGCCCCACATTGGTTAGCACCTTCTTGCCTTTCATACACTAAAAGAAAAACCTATTTTTTTAAACCAAAAAACTTTTGACTAGATGTCATTTCCAACTACATACTTTCAACTACAAAATTTAAATTTTAAAATCAAAAAATCAAATAAGTTGAGTTGCCAACAAAATTGGTCAACAATTAAAGATGGTCCTCAACTAGGGGACCATGTTTTGCAACTAGTTTACATTGAATATTTTCTTAGTTGACTTTCAATTAAAAGGTCAACTAAAATTGTGATGTTATCAAACATCATTTTACCCTTAGGTGATGTTGCATCATCACAAGTTGGTAATCTAATTTTTGGTCAAATGACAATTTAGATTGGTGGATGGATGAAATGAAAGGTACATTTGTAAATTTGGGCATTTCCCAACTTTATTATAGTTAACTTTCCATTTTGGAATTGGGCTGATTTGTTTTTTTAACTAATTTACAACTCATTCAAAATTGGAGATTTTAAGAACATTACAAAAACCTTATCGAAGGATTCGGGGAAAAAAATTACTTTGCACCCGACTTTGAAAAGGTACTACAATATTTCAAAACTTTCAAAAGACTATAATAACTTTGGTTAGATACCATAACTAGTTTAAGTTAATACATATTATATATATATATATATCACCTAAATTAGTACAACATTGGTATATAATGAATATTATTTATTTATTAATTAAATATTATTTTATACTAATGCCAATAATAATATTTATTATTATTATTATTATTTAATAATCATGAATTTTTCGTTAAATAATTTTTTGTTTAATACTTGGTAAAATTAGTAGGTGGATTATGATAATATAACATAACTAAGTAAAGTAGACACACATATCACCAAACAAGTACCGTATCTTTGAAGTTTTTTGTCCTTTTGGAAGGATTTTCATGACCATGGGTGAACCAAGTGAAGATTTATAATATTTTTTGGAACTCAAAAAAAAAAAAAAAGAAGAAGAAGAAGAAGAAGAGGATGAGCTTGTTCAAGGAAAAAAATAAATCTAAACCCACTTATTTTCAAATCTCATATCTTACTCATTTCTTGCTTGTTTTGAACAATTTAAAAAGCTATGAAAGTGCCATCTAAAATTTACAAAACCTTTTTGAAGTGCAAAGACAATAGA